>ERZ778018.67-NODE-67-length-231342-cov-15.075391_pt1 | contig 231342 bp, 188 predicted proteins | sample MGYA00375748_ERZ778018 | MGnify/ENA primary metagenome ERZ778018 (study PRJEB29350, sample SAMN05509839) | bioreactor metagenome | biome: bioreactor; material: wastewater | place: South Africa: University of Cape Town | collected 2014-04-22 ... | reverse complement strand
GCCAAGGCCTTCGCCGAAGAGCCCGACCTGCTGCTGCTGGACGAGCCGACCAACGGGCTCGACCCGCCGCAGATCCACGCGATGCGGGAGGTGCTGCGCCGCTATGCGGCCACCGGCCGGACGGTCCTGGTGTCCAGTCACCTGCTCTCCGAGGTCGAACAGACCTGCAGCCATGTGGTGATCATCGACCGCGGCCGGACCATCGCGGCCGGGACGGTCGCCGAGATGGTCGCCGCATCCGGTGAGATCGTGCTGTCCACGCCGAACCCGGGCGCGGCACGGGACGCGCTCCGCGCCGTGCAGGGCATCGGCGACATCGAGGTCACCACCGGTGGCCTGCAGGTCGATCTCCGCACCATCTCCCTCGACCGGGCGCTACGAGCCGTGCTGGATGCCGGAGTGCCCGTCACCGCCGCGGCCCCCCGCAACCGGCTGGAGGACGTGTTCCTCGACCTGGTGGGCGCTGGGGGCCCGGCCGGTGAGCGCGCCGCGAGCGGGCGCAGCCCCACCGCCGACGGCGCCGTGGCGAACGGAGGTAGCGGCCGATGAGCCCGGTGCACCACGACCATTCCGCAGACGCCGCCGTCGCGGCCATGACGGCGCTTCCGGACGCCGGCGGCGAGTCGACGTCCGGTCCGGCGCCGGGTTTCCGGGCGGGAGCGACACTACCGATCGGGGTCGAGCTGGCCCGCCAGATTCGGCGCCGCCGCACCCAACTGTCCCTGGCATTTATGGTATTGCTGCCGCTGATCCTGGCCGGTGCCTTCGCGCTGGGCGACAGTTCCGGCCCGCCCGGCAGCGGATCGTTCGTCGATCTGGCGCAGTCCAGCGCCACGAACTTCGTGATGGTGACGCTGTTCTTCTCGGCGAGCTTCCTGCTGATCGTCATCGTCTCGCTGTTCTTCGGCGACACCGTCGCCTCGGAGGCGTCCTGGTCGTCGTTGCGCTACCTGCTGGCACTTCCGGTGCCACGACGGCGGTTGCTGCGGCAGAAGTTCGTCGTGGCCGCGCTCCTCGCGGCCCTGTCGATCGTGATACTGGCCGCCGTTGCCGCCGCCGTCGGCCTGCTGCTGTACGGCACGGGGCCGTTGGTCACCCCCGCGGGCGAGTCGTTCGCCGGCTGGTCGGCCGCCGGTCGGATGGCGTTGGTGGTCTCGTTCATCGTGGTGCAGCTGGCCTGGGTGGCGGGCCTGGCGTTCCTGATGACGGTGTCCACGGACGTGCCGCTGGGGGCGGTGGGCAGCGCCGTGCTGCTGTCGATCGTGTCGCAGATCCTGGATCAGATCACCGCGCTGGGCGGCATCCGGGACTGGCTGCCCACGCACTACTCGTTCGCCTGGACCGGAGCGCTGGTGGATCCGATCAACCTCTCGGACATGACCCGCGGCGCGTTCTCCTCGTTGGCCTACGGCGCGGTGCTGGTGGCGTTGGCATTCTGGCGGTTCCGGCGCAAGGACATCACCAGCTGACGGCGTCGGCGGGGACGCGTGCTGGAGCCGTGGCACCACCCAAGGCGGCCGCGAGATCGGCGCGCCACTGGTCGTTCTGGCCGAGCCGAGGGTTCTGGGTCACACCTCGACCGACAGCATGTACACCTGTTCCGTCGGATGGCCGGCCCGTTCGTGCACCCGCATCACCGCCTCCTTACTGGGGCCGGTGGACAGGCAGAAGACCTTGCCGGATTCCGGGTCGAGCCAGGCGTTCTCGAAGTGCACGCCCTCCTCCGCCTCCACATCCAGGTCGTGCTGGTGAGCTTCGGCCAACTGCGACTGCGTGACGCCAACGAAACCGTCGTGGACATCCATGAACTTGGGCACGGCGAGCCTCCACTGAATCGTCCGCCGCCACCGCCGGGCGGGATCTAGGAAGTATGGTTGGGCATTCGTGGCCAGTCAGCCGCCAGCCGACGGACGGCCTCGGCCGACGGGAGTTCCCCTCGTGGTGCGCCGCTGCGCCGCCCGAGTGGCGCGCCACCCTTCCGGCCATCGGGCCAGCGCGACGGAGCCGGGCCACAATGAGAAGATGAGCAGCCTGCTGATCGTGCACCACACGGTCTCGCCCGCGACCCGTGCGCTGCACGAGGCGGTGGTGCAGGGGACGCGAGCAGAGGGAATCGCCGGGGTCACGGTCACGGCGCGCCCGGCGCTGGCGGCGTCGGCCGCCGAGACTCTTCAGGCGGACGGGATCGTGCTGGGCACGCCCGCCAACATCGGCTACATGTCCGGCGCGCTCAAGCATTACTTCGATACCATCTACTACCCGCTGCTGGACGCGAAACCGGGTCTGCCCTATGGGTTGTGGCTGCACGGCAACGAGGACACCGCGGGCGCGCTGCGGGCAATCACGGCGATCGCCCACGCACTGGGCTGGCAGCCGATGGCCGACCCGGTCGTGGTGATGGGCATGCCGAGCGCCGATGATCGAGAGGCGTGCTGGAACCTCGGCGCCACCCTCGCGGCCACACTTGCCGAGTGAGCCAGCCCGCGCCGGCTACTGCACGCAGAACTCGTTGCCGTCGGGGTCGGTCATCACCATCCAGTGATCGCCGAAATTGTCGTTGCGCCGCTCCTCCACCACCGTGGCTCCGGCCGCGACCAGCGCCTGCACCCGGTCGGTGACCGCTTGCCACCGCTGCTGCGGGTCGCGGATGCCGCGGCCCACGCTGACGTCCAGATGCACCCGATTCTTGGCCGTCTTGCCTTCGGGCACCTTCTGGAAAAACAGCCGTGGCCCGCGCCCCTCCGGATCGCTGATGGCCGACGCGTCGTCCCAGCGCTCCTCCGGGATGCCGGCCGAGCGCAGGAACGACTCCCAGGTGTCGTGCCCGGGCGGGGGTGGATCCAGCTGGTAGTCCAGCGCTGTCGCCCAGAACTCGGAGAGCCGGCGCGGGCTGGTCGCGTCGAACGTGACCTGGAAGGAGGTGGCCATCCGATTCCCCTATCTCTTCCGGCCGCCGCTGCGGGCGGGCGACCGTCCTGCGCTGCCCGAACGGGGCCGCAACGGCGTGACGTTGTCCATGTCGTCCGCGCCGGGGCCACCACGATCGCGCCCGCCGCCGACACCCGCGGCATCCATATCGCGGATCTCGCGCTTGAGCTCGGCAATCTCGTCACGCAGCCGGCCGGCCAGCTCGAACTGCAACTCCCGGGCGGCGCCCATCATCTGGTCGGTCAGCTGCTGCACCAGGTCGGCGAGTTCGGCCCGGGCCATGCCGGCCGTGTCGTGCCCGGCGTACACCCCGGACGATCCACCCGGGGTGCCCACCGCCTTGCGCCCGCGGGACGCGTTGCGCCCGGAACCGCCGATCGGCACCGGCGACGGACCTGCCTTGCGGAAGCTGTCCGCTGTGTCTTCAGACTCGGCGTACACCCGCTCCAGGATGTCGTTGATCTTCTTACGCAACGGTTGTGGGTCGATCCCGTTGGCCTCGTTATAGGCGACCTGCTTGGCGCGCCGCCGATCGGTCTCCTCGATGGCCCGCTTCATCGACGGGGTCAGCCGGTCGGCGTACATGTGCACCTGGCCGTTGACGTTCCGCGCCGCCCGGCCGATGGTCTGGATCAGCGAGGTGTCGGAACGCAGGAAGCCCTCCTTGTCGGCGTCCAGGATCGACACCAGTGACACCTCGGGCAGGTCGAGCCCCTCGCGCAGCAGGTTGATGCCGACCAACACGTCGTACTCACCCAGGCGCAGTTCGCGCAGCAGCTCCACCCGGCGCAACGTGTCCACCTCGGAGTGCAGGTAGCGCACCCGGATGCCCAACTCCAGCAGGTAGTCCGTGAGATCCTCGGCCATCTTCTTGGTCAGCGTGGTGACCAGCACCCGCTCGTTCCGGTCCGCCCGGGACCGGATTTCGCCGACCAGGTCGTCGATCTGACCCTTGGTGGGCTTGACCACCACCTGCGGATCCACCAGCCCGGTCGGCCGGATGACCTGCTCGACGAACTCGCCGCCCGCCTGGCCCAGCTCGTACCCACCGGGGGTTGCCGACAGGTACACCGTCTGCCCGATCCGGGAGACGAACTCCTCCCAGGTCAATGGCCGGTTGTCCAGCGCGGACGGCAACCGGAAGCCGTGCTCCACCAGGGTGCGCTTGCGCGAGGCGTCGCCCTCGTACATGGCACCGATCTGCGGCACCGTCACGTGCGATTCGTCGATGACCAGCAGGAAGTCGTCCGGGAAGTAGTCCAGCAGGGTGGCCGGCGCGGACCCGGCCTCGCGCCCATCGATGTGCCGGGAGTAGTTCTCGATGCCGGAGCAGAAGCCGACCTGGCGCATCATCTCGATGTCGTAGGTGGTGCGCATCCGCAGCCGCTGCGCCTCCAGCAGCTTGCCCTGCCGCTCGAACTCCGCCAGCCGCTCGGCAAGCTCCTCCTCGATGCCGGAGATGGCTCGTTCCATCCGTTCCGGCCCGGCCACGTAGTGCGTGGCCGGGAAGATCCGCAGCTCGGGGACCTCCCGCACGATGTCGCCGGTGACGGGGTGCAGGTAGTACAGCTTCTCCACCTCGTCGCCGAAGAACTCGATCCGCACGGCCAGCTCCTCGTAGGCCGGGATGATCTCCACGGTGTCGCCGCGCACCCGGAACGCACCCCGCGAGAACGCGACGTCGTTGCGGGAGTACTGCACGTCCACCAGGGCACGCAGCAGCACGTCCCGGTCCAGCGTCATGCCGACCGTCACCGGGAGCGACCGGTCCAGGTAGGACTGCGGGGTACCCAGGCCGTAGATGCAGGAGACCGACGCGACCACGATGACGTCCCGCCGGCTCAGCAGCGACATGGTGGCCGAGTGCCGCAGCCGCTCCACGTCGGCGTTGATCGACGAGTCCTTCTCGATGTAGGTGTCGGTCTGCGGGACGTACGCCTCGGGTTGGTAGTAGTCGTAGTACGAGACGAAGTACTCCACCGCGTTGTGCGGGAACAGCTCGCGCAGCTCGTTGGCCAGCTGCGCCGCCAACGTCTTGTTGGGCGCCATCACCAGGGTGGGCCGCTGCATCTGTTCCACCAACCACGCCGTGGTGGCCGACTTGCCGGTGCCGGTGGCACCCAGCAGCACCACGTCCCGCTCGCCGCGGCCGAGGCGCTGGTGCAGTTCCTTGATGGCCTGCGGCTGGTCCCCCGACGGGGAGTAGTCGCTGACCACCTGAAACCGCCCGGAGGTGCGCGGGATGTCGCCGACCGGTCGATGTTCGGAGACAGCCAGCACGGGGTGTTCGGTTGCGAAAGCCACGCCGTCAAGCGTACGTGCGGGGTCCGACAGTGCTTCGGTTTCGCCGTCAGGTCAGCTCAGGCCGGCCGTCCCGCCACCGTGAGCCGGAGGGTGACGGGGCAGCCGGGGTCCGCGCCCACATGCCATCGCCCGGTATCGACCGGCACGCCCGCGCACGGAAAGCCAGCCCCGTCGGACGCCCTCGGAAATCCGGCCCGCGCCAGGGCCGGGGCCAGCCGATCGGCGGTGGTCAGGTCCGCCAGCTGAAGGCGCAGGCAGACGGTGCCGGCGTCCGCGTCCGGATCGGGCTCGCAGGGCAGGCCCTCGGCGGCGGCCGACACCCGCGCGCACAGCAGCGGTATCGGTGACGAGCACCCGGGCAGCGGCCGCGCTCGATGCCCGCGCGCCGCCGGTCGCCCGGCCAGCAGGTTGTCCCGGAATGGCAACAACCGGGTCGACCAGAGCTCCCCGACCGCGCGCCGCAGGACGGATTCGTCACCGCCGTTGTCCAGCCAGACGTCGGACAGCGTCCGCCGTGCCACGTCGGAGATCTGCGAGCGCATCCGGGCACGAGCATCGGATTCCGTCAGGCCGCGCCCCACCAGCCGCCGCACCCGCACCGTCTGCTCGGCGGCGACCGTGATCACCAGGTGGAACTGCGCCGCGTCGGCCAGCGTGCGGACCAGCGGGATGTCGTTGACGACGATGGCCTGCGGGCTCGCCGCATCGCGGGCGGCCCGGAACGCCGCGCGCACCAGCGGGTGGGTGATGGCCTCCAGGCGGTGACGGGCATCGGTGTCGTGGAACACGATCGCGGCCAGCGCAGCCCGATCCAGCGACCCATCCGCCGCCAGCACCCGCCGCCCGAACGCCTCCGCGACCGCCGCCAGCCCCGGCGTGCCCGGCGCCACCACCTGTCGGGCCAACGCATCCGAGTCCACCACCTCGGCGCCCAGGCCGGACAGCATGGCCGACACGGTGGACTTGCCGGAGCCGATACCTCCCGTCACGGCCAGGGTCAGCACGGCGAGAACGCCCTCGATGGGCCTGCGGCATGGCCGGTCACAAGCGTCCCGCTAGCCACTTCCGTCACGCCAGTCGCATGCGACACACCGACCGGCCTGCGTACATTTGCCACCCCGGCACCGTACCGTTCGGCTCAACGGCAGGTTTGTATCGCGCTACCGCCGCGATGCCCGACCCGAGGAGGACCAGTGCGCAGTGCCGCGTCGACCACCCTCGCCCGGGGCCGGCATCGCTGGGGACGCCCCGGACTGGTGCACGTCGCCGCCTTCGTCACCGTCCGCCGCCGCAGCCTGTTCGCGTCCTGGCGCACGCCCGGCCGGCACCACCGTCGGCTGGTTCGGCGCGTATCCGGGCCCGTGCCGGAGCCGCTGCCCGCGCTGTAGCGCTGGTCCGCCGGGAACGAACCCCGGATAGGGCGGGTTGCGACCCGACCCGATTTCAGGCGTTCTTGATGACCCTGGCCAGCACCATGGTGGCCAGCTGCTGCAGCCCGGCCGGCAGCTTGGCGTTCGACGTCAGCTTGTTCTGCACCGCGATGGACAGCGTCCAGTTGTCGTAACGCATCACCACCAGTCCGCCGTCGCGCAGCAGCACATGAGCCGTCTTCCCGGACACCCGCACCGTGGACGAGTCCGCCCCGAGACTGACCTCCGATTGGACCGTCACGTTCATTTGGCTCTGCGCCGCCGGCACCGAGGAGTAACGGGCCAGCGCCACGATGACGGGCTTGGACTTCGAGGTGGACTTCGCGCCGAAGTAGCACTTGATCTTCCCCGTCATCTTCACGTCGGGGTTGGCCACATCGACGATGCGGGAGGTCGCCGAGGACACCGAGGCGCCCAGTGCCTTCTTGATGTCGTGCGAGTCCAGCAGCGCCGCGCAGGACACCTGCAGCGGGTTAACCCGCACGTCCCTACTGGTGGGCGCCGTCTTGGTGGTGCTTGTCCGGGTGCTGCGCGTGGAGGTGCTGGTGCTCGTCTGTGCGGGCTTGGAACTGCCGGTGCCGGCCCCCGGTGTCGACGGCGCGGTGCTCTGCGTCCCGCTGCCGCCGGTGCCGGTTGTGCCCGTCCCGGTGCTGCCACTCGGGCCGACCACGGTGATGCCCGCCGACCCGGTGGCGCCCGTCGAGCCGGTGGACGCCGGCGAGGTGCCGGTCTGGACGACGATCGTGGTCACGGTGCGCGGGCTGGTTTGGGCGGGGCTACTGCACGCCGTCACGGCTAACGCGACGGCGAGCAGCGGAACCAGATGGTAGCGGCGCATGCGTCCACCGTAACGAAAATGCTCGGCGGGGCAGGCGCCACCACGCCGGGGTTCGGCGGGACTCGGTAGGCGCCCGTGCTGCCGGATCCGACCTTCGACCCAGATGGACGCAAACGCCGCGAGGGCCGGCACCGATCCTCGGTGTCGGCCCTCGCGGACTGGTGGAAACTCAGCTGCCGGCGAGCTTTTCCCGCAGCTTCGCGAGCTGCTCGTCGCCGACCAGAGACCCGGCCGGAGCCGCGTCGCCGGTGGCCGATGAGTAGTTGCTCGGACCTTCCGCCTCCGCATCGGCCTCCCGGGCCGCGGCGATCTGCTTGGCGTGCGCCTCGAACACGGCGTGCGCGTCGGCGTACTGCTTCTCCCACGCGTCCCGCTGGGTCTCGAAGCCCTCCAACCACTCGCCGGTGGCCACGTCGAATCCCTCCGGCGGCACGAAGTTGCCCTGTTCGTCGTAGTGGTCCACCACGCCGTACTGGGCCCGCACCTCGTCGAACTCGGCGCCCGGGTTGATGCCCTCGTTGGCCTGCTTGAGCGACAGCGAGATCCGCCGCCGGTCCAGATCGATGTCGATGACGCGGACGAAGATCTCGTCGTCCACCGAGACCACCTGTTCGGGCACCTCGACGTGCCGGCCGGCCAGCTCGGAGATGTGCACCAGGCCCTCGATGCCGTCGTAGACCCGGACGAACGCCCCGAACGGCACCAGCTTGGTGACCTTGCCCGGCACGATCTGGCCGATCGCGTGGGTTCGGGCGAAGTGCCGCCACGGGTCCTCCTGGGTCGCCTTGAGCGACAGCGAGACCCGCTCGCGGTCCATGTCGACGTCCAGGACCTCGACGGTGACCTCCTGGCCGACCTCGACAACCTCGTTCGGGTGGTCGATGTGCTTCCAGGACAGCTCGGAGACGTGCACCAGACCGTCCACGCCGCCCAGGTCGACGAACGCGCCGAAGTTCACGATGCTGGACACGGTGCCCTTGCGCACCTGGCCCTTGGCCAGCTGATTGAGGAACTCGCTGCGCACCTCGGACTGAGTCTGCTCCAGCCACTGCCGGCGGGACAGCACCACGTTGTTGCGGTTCTTGTCCAGCTCGATGATCTTGGCGTCCAGCTGCCGGCCGACGTAGGGCTGCAAGTCGCGCACCCGGCGCATCTCCACCAGCGAGGCGGGCAGGAAGCCCCGCAGGCCGATGTCCAGGATCAGGCCGCCCTTGACGACCTCGATGACGGTGCCGGTGACGACGCCGTCCTCCTCCTTGACCTTCTCGATCGTGCCCCAGGCGCGCTCGTACTGGGCGCGCTTCTTGGACAGGATCAGCCGGCCCTCCTTGTCCTCCTTCTGCAGGACCAGGGCCTCGACGTGCTCGCCGAGCTCGACGACCTCGTTGGGGTCGACGTCGTGCTTGATGGACAGTTCGCGGGAGGGGATCACGCCCTCGGTCTTGTAGCCGATATCCAGCAGGACCTCATCGCGGTCGACCTTGACAATGGTGCCCTCGACGATGTCGCCATCGTTGAAGTACTTGATCGTCTGATCGACGGCGGCGAGAAAGTCCTCGACGGATCCGATGTCGTTCACGGCGACATGCGGGACGGTGGGTGCTGCGGTCTGGACTGGGGTGACAGTCATGTGGTGGGTTGCTCCGAGGGTGGACGGGGATCGACGGTGTGCGGCGTGGATGGTGTCGCAGTCCGAATGCCGGCGACGACTGTCGACCGACACACCGGCAGTACCCGACCGAGGTGGGAGCACGTCCATGAACTTCGACGGTGCGGCCTGCTCCATTCCGAGGCAGCACGCACCCACAGTGCAAGCGACATGGTACCGCGTGTCCGGCCATGCGTTCTACCACGGGCCGCGGGGCAGTGACGCCCGCGCCCACCATGCGCCGTTTTCCGACGTCCAGATTCGGTCGGCGGAGCGTTTCCCCAGGTCAAGATGATCTTGCAGCAATCTGGCCGTCGGAATCCGGCGGATCGATCACCGACCTTATCCCCCTGTATCCCCCTGTCCGTCTTCCATCCCCATCGTCGGCCTCCACCAGCCGGCGCGGTGCCCGCGACGCGACAGTGAGGCCATGCATCGCGCGATGACGGAACTCCTGGAACTGTCCGGCGGCATCATCGGCCGCCGGCAACACCCCGAACTGATCACCCGACTCGACGCGGCCAAGCGCCGCAAGGAACTGGTCGCGGTGTTGCCCGGCGTGCTGGCACACCCGGATGTGGCTCGGGATTGGCGCACCATCTTTCGGGCGGTGCCCCTGTGGGACGAGGACGCATTCGTGTTCGGCGAGGCGGCCGCCGCGACGACCTTCTGGCCGGAGCTCACTCCCCAGGTAGTCCAGATAGGGGGCCGTCGCGCCCGCTTTCGCAAGCCGGGGGTGACGGTCAGCGAACGAATCGTCCCGCCCGAACTGATCACCCGGATGGCAGGAGTCAACATCGTCGAGCCCGCCTTGACGGCCATCGACCTCGTTCCCCAGCACAGCGGGGATGTGATCGACCGGGCGCTGCGGAGCCGGATGGCGACGTTGCCCGACATGTACCGAGCGCTCGATCTCACGCCCGGCCGCTCGGGGAACATCGACCGCCGGCGCATGCTGCTGGACTCCCGTGGCCTTCCGTGGTCCGAGGCGGAGAGGCTCTCACACCGACACCTGCGCGGGGCCGGCATCACTCGGTGGCACGCCAACGTGCCGATCCTGTGCAACGGGCACACGTACTACGGAGACATCGTGATGGACGATCGCCCGGTCGTCCTGGAGATCGACGGCCGAGTCCACCTGCGTCCGGATGTGTTCGAGTCCGACCGCAGGCGCGGAAACGACATGCTGCTGGCCGGCAAGCACGTCCTGCACTTCACGTGGCTGATGCTCAACCACGAATCACGCTGGTTCATCGAAACGACTCGAAGCGCCATCGACATGTTCTCGTGACGTGATGCGCTGTTTTCCGGCGTCCAGGCTCGGCCAGCGGAGCATTTCCGCAGGTCAAGATGATCTTGGTTAGATCTGGCCGTCGAAATCCGGCGGATCCGCCCGACGCCCCGGATGCGCCGGAGCTTGGCCACGAGCCTCGGATTGCCGACGCGGGGCGGCGCAGGGAAGGCTGGTCCGGTGGCAGAAGACCCCGACACCGGCCGCATCACCCACACCGAGCAGCTGCTGGGACCGACCCGGCCGCGGGTGATGCCTGCCGACCAGCGTGTCTCGGTGGTGGCGAACCGGCGCTGGTGGGATGCGGATGCCGACGACTATCACGCCGAGCACGGGGACTTCCTGGGTGAGGTCGACCTGGTCTGGTGCCCGGAGAACCTGCGAGAGGCCGACGCGCACCTGCTCGGTGACGTCCGTGGCCGCCGGGTGCTGGAGGTCGGATGCGGGTCGGCGCCCTGCTCACGGTGGCTGGCCCGGCAGGGCGCATCGGTGACGGCCTTCGACCTGTCGACCGGCATGCTGCGGCACGCCGTCGCGGGCGCCGAACGAACGACGGTGGCGGTGCCACTGGTGCAGGCCGATGTGTGCGCGCTGCCGTTTCGGGACGGGGCCTTCGACATCGCATTCTCGGCGTTTGGTGCGATCCCCTTCGTGGCCGACTCCGCGCTGGCCCTGCGCGAGGTGGCCCGGGTGTTGCGACCCGGCGGGCGGTGGGTGTTCTCGGTGACGCACCCGATGCGGTGGATCTTCCCGGACAATCCCGGCCCCGCGGGGATGGTCGCGGTGCAGTCGTACTTCGATCGGTCTCCCTATGTGGAGGTGGATGCCGACGGGGTCCCGAGCTACGCCGAGCACCACCGCACCATGGGCGACCGGATCCGGGAGCTGGTGGCGGCCGGCTTCGCCGTGCTGGACGTGATCGAGCCGGAGTGGCCGGAGGGCTTTGGCGGCGTGTGGGGGCAGTGGTCACCGGAGCGGGGCGCGGTGTTCCCCGGCACGGCCATCTTCGTCAGCGTCAAGCGGTAACCGGCGCGAGTGCACCCGTGTCCGTCGCCCTCGGTCTGGGACGGCGCCTACTCCATCCAGTCCTCGTCGGCGGTCTCCGCGTCGCCGGCCGTTGTCGGATCGGTGGCGGGACCACGCGCCAGGCGGCGCTCCAAGGTCTCGCGCCAGGATGTCGACAGCGGCAGGCGCAGCGCCGCTCGGATCTCGTCGGCGCTCCCGCCACGGCGCAGCACCAGGTGGAGCAGTCGGTTCAACGGCCAGTCGGGAAAGCGCCGGTCGATCACGACGATGTCGTCGCCGGCGGCGATGACGCCGGGCACCTCGACGGCGTAGTACCAGCCGGTCCGGCCGGACACCAGAACCCGGCGCGCCATGTTGGGAACCCCGAACCGCACGCCGAGTTTCCAACACGGCCGACGGCCCTGGCTGACCCGCAGCACCGCGCCGCCGATGCGCACCCTGTCCCCCAGACACACGTTGTTTTCGGTGATGCCCGTGGTGGACAGGTTTTCGCCGAACGCGCCCGGCACGTCGAGCACCGGGTGGTCCCCCAGCTGCGACCGCCAGTAGGCGTAGTGGTCGCGGGCGTAGTGGTGCACCGCCTTGCCCGGCCCACCGTGGTGCTGGGGATCGCCCTGCTCATCGCCGGCCAGTCCCAGCTCGCCGACGGCCACCGGCCCCGCGAGGACGCTCTTGCCGATGGCGCTGCGCTCGCCGCGCGCGTAGTCGGTGGCCGTCCCGGTCAACACCGCATCCAGCACGCCCAGCACGGTCCCCACGGACACTGCCACCGCTCCTGCCGCCATGGCCTCACCGTAGCCCGCATCGCAGCGGCGGCACGGGCGCTGGGACGACGCTCAGGGGGCTGGTGATCTGCACCGCGGGGCGGAGCAGATCACCAGCTTGCGCGTCGGGACCGCAATTCACCGGCATGCGCGTCAGGACCGCAACCTCCGCCGAGCAGATCGGGCGACCGCGCGGATCGACGCTCCGCTACCGGGCGCTCAGTACTACCGGGCGCTCAGTGCGCCGCCGCGTCCCAGGATGCGCCGTGCCCCACCGATACCTCCAGCGGCACCTCCAGCGGATAGGCGCTGGCCATCTCCTCGCGCAGCACCGTGGTGATTGCGTCCAGCTCCCCCGCGCCGACCTCGCACACCAGCTCGTCGTGCACCTGCAACAGCAGCCTGGAGCGCAGCCCCTCCGCGTCGATGCGCCGCTGCACGGCCAGCATCGCCACCTTGATGATGTCGGCCGCGCTGCCCTGGATCGGCGCGTTCAGGGCGACCCGCTCCGCCAGCTCTCGGCGCTGTCGGTTGTCGCTGGTCAGATCCGGCAGGTAACGCCGCCGGCCCAGCAGGGTTGCCGTGTATCCGGTGCGCCTGGCCTCGTCCACAGAGTGCCGCAGGTAGTCGCGCACCCCGCCGAACCGGGCGAAGTAGGCGTCCATCTGCTCGCGCGCCTCCTCCACGCTGATCTTCAGCTGCCCGGACAGACCGAACGCCGAGAGCCCGTACGCCAGGCCATAACTCATCGCCTTGACCCGGCGGCGCAGCTCCGCCGTCACCTCCTCCGGCGGCACCCCGAACGCCTTGGTGGCCACCGCCGTGTGCAGATCCTCGCCGGAGCGGAACGCGTCGATCAGACCCTCGTCGCCGGACAGGTGCGCCATGATGCGCATCTCGATCTGCGAGTAGTCCGCGGTCACCAGGCCGTCGAAGCCCGGGCCGGCCACGAACGCGGAGCGGATCTGCCGACCCTCGTCCGTGCGGATCGGAACGTTCTGCAGGTTGGGCTCGGTGGACGAGAGCCGCCCGGTGGCCGCCACCGTCTGCAGGTACGTGGTGTGGATGCGGCCGTCGTCGGCCACCGACTTGAGCAGCCCCTCCACGGTGGTGCGCAGCTTGGACACGTCCCGGTGCCGCAGCAGGTGCGCCAGGAACGGGTGCCCGGTCTGCTCGAACAGGGACTGCAACGCATCGGCGTCGGTGGTGTAGCCCGTCTTGGTCCGCTTCGTCTTGGGCATGCCCAACTCGTCGAACAGCACCGCCTGCAACTGTTTCGGCGAGCCAAGGTTCACCTCGCGGCCGATCTCCGCGTACGCCGCGCGGGCGGCGTCCAGGCCCTCCGCGGCGAAGGTGGACTGCAGCTGCTCCAGGTAGTCGACGTCGGCGGCGATGCCGGAGCGCTCCATCCTGGCCAGCACATCCATCACCGGAAGCTCCAGGTCAGCGAGCAGTGCCGCCTGGCCGCTCCGCTCCAGCTCCGCCTCCAGCGCGGCGGCCAGATCGATCAGCGCACGCGCCTCGATCATGACGGCCGTCGTGCCCGTGTCTTCCGTGATGAGCGCCAGTTGGCCGGAGTCGGCATCGCCATCGGAGGCGAGCGTCCGGTGCAGGTAGCGCTGCACCAAATCGCCCAGGTCGAAGGTGCGTTGCCCGGGCAACGCCAGGTAGGCGGCCAACGCCGTGTCGCACACCAGGCCGGCCAGCGGCCAGCCCCGCTGCGCCAAGGCGTTCAGCGCCGGTTTGACGTCGTGCGCAACCTTGGGCCGGTCGGCGTCGGCCAGCCAGCCGGCCAGCGCGGCCTCGTCGTCCACGGACAGCTCGGCCACATCGATGACGGCGGCCGCATCGTCCTCGCCCGCCAGCACCACCTGATGCACGTCACCGCCGCCGGCGCCGAAGCTGCCCCGGCACACCACGGCGACCCGGCCGGTCGCCGCATGCGCCGCCAGCCAGGCACGCACCTGGCCGGCACCGAGCTGCGTGCCGTCGACCTCGAAACCGGCGGCGTCGCTGGACTCGTCGGCCTGCTCGAAGGTCTCCAGCAACCGCTCGCGCAACACTCGGAACTGCAGGTTGTCGAAAATGCCGTGCACGGCCTCCCGATCGTAGGGCTTGGCCAGCAGCTCCGCCGGGCCGATCTCCAACGGCACATCGCGGACCAGCTCGGTCAGCCGCCGGTTGGTCAGCACATGGGACAGGTTCTCCCGCAAGGCGTTCCCCACCTTGCCCGGCACGGCATCCACCTGGTCGACCAGCGCATCCAGCGTCCCGTACTCCCGGATCCACTTGGCCGCGGTCTTCTCCCCCACCCCGGGAATGCCGGGCAGATTGTCCGACGGGTCGCCACGCAGAGCGGCGAAATCCGGGTACTGGGCGGGGCTGAGCCCGTACTTGGCCTGCACCGCCTGCGGGGTGAACCTGGTCAGCTCGGAGACGCCCTTGACCGGATACAGCACGGTGACGGCGTCGTCGACCAGCTGCAGGGCGTCGCGATCGCCCGTGCAGATCCGCACGGCCATGCCCTCGGTGCGAGCCTGGGTGGTCAGCGTGGCGATGATGTCGTCCGCCTCGAACCCATCCACCGCCAGCGTGGTGATGCGCAGCGCGGCCAGCACGTCCCGAAGCAGCTCCACCTGGCCGCGGAACTCGTCCGGCGAGCTGGACCGCTGCGCCTTGTACTCGGGGTACTCGGCGGCCCGCCACGTCCTGCGGGACACGTCGAAGGCCACCGCGAGGTGGGTGGGCCGCTCGTCGCGCAGCAGGTTGATCAGCATCGAGGTGAAGCCATAGACCGCGTTGGTCGCCTGGCCGGTCGTGGTGGAGAACCGATCGGCGGGCAGCGCGAAGAACGCCCGGTAGGCCAGCGAGTGCCCGTCCAGCAGCAACAACACCGGCTCGTCGGCATCGCCTGCGTAGGGCGCGCTGCCGATCACTCCGGTCTGGTCGGTCCCCGATTGTTCAGACACGGGCCGAGTCTAGGGTCAGGGTCCGACAGGCGATCCCCAGGAGCGTGCCATGACCCTCATCAACCTGGCCGACGTGCCAGTCGGCGAACTCGGCGAGCGGTGCGGCATCCGGCTTCTCGAGTGCTCCCCCGAACAGGTCACGGCGACCATGCCGGTGGTGGGCAACCGGCAACCGTTCGGGCTGTTGCACGGCGGCGCGAGCGGGGTGCTGGCGGAGACGATCGGCTCGATCCACGCGAACCTGCTGGCCGGACCGGACCGGGTGGCGGTCGGCGTCGAGCTGAGCTGCACCCATCATCGGTCGGCCACCGACGGGTTCGTCACCGCCGTCAGCACGCCGCTGCATGTCGGCCGGCAGATCTGCACGTTCCACATCGCCATCCGGGACGACGCCGATCGACCCACCTGTACCGCGCGGCTGACCTGCATGACACGTTCGGCGCAGCGTGGCTAGTCGAATCCGTGCGTACCGTGACAACACGGGCAGGTAACAGGTCGGTCACGTGATCTGCCCGCCCTGATCTTCTCTACTACGCTCAGCTCATCCGCCCCCTGTCGGCCGCGTCTGTGCAGCGGTGTGGTAGTACCCGTGTGTCCGGATTGGCCGGCTCCGTCCCGATGGGAGTATGTATGCGAAGAGGCAAGTGGACCGCAGTCGCCGCGATGGCGGCGACCGTCGCCATGGTCACGGCCGCCTGTGGTAGCAGCGGTGGTGGCACCGGCGGCACGTCGGGCGGCACGACGCCCGCAACCAGCCAGCAGCAGAGCCAGTCCAGCTCCGAGGCTCCACCGTCGAGCGAGACCGGCGGCGGGTCGTCCAGCGCGATGCCGCCATCCAGCGAGACCGGCGGCGGGTCGTCCTCGGGCGCTCCCTCGACCAGCGGATCCGGCGGCGGCGCCACCGGCGCGGCCTTCAAGTTTGGTTACGTACTGCCCGAAACCGGCGACCTGGCCTACCTCGGGCCGCCGCAGATCGAGGCGATGAAGTACGCCATCAGCCTGATCAACAAGGCCGGCGGCATCAACGATCAGCAGGTGGGCGCGCCGATGGCCGGTGACGAGGCCAACAACGCGGCGCTCGCGGCGCAGGCTGCCACCAAGGAGATCAACGCGCACGTCAACGCGATCATCGGCGCCGCGGCGACCGGGATGACGATGGCCATCATCGACAAGGTCACCGCGGCGGGCATCGCCGAGTGCTCCGGGTCCAACACCGGCGTCAACCTGACCGATTACAAGGGCAAGATGGGGCCCGGCGGCGAGCAGTACTACTTCCGCACCGCCCCGTCCGATGCGCTGCAGGGCCCGATCCTGGGCAACCTGATCGTCTCCGACGGCCACAGCCAGGTGGCGATCATGGCTCGCGGTGACGACTACGGCAAGGGTCTGGCCAAGGCCACCGCCGACGCCATCACCGCGGCCGGCGGCACCGTCGTCTACAACCAGGCCTACGACCCGAACACCACCGACTTCTCCGGCATCGTGCAGGCCGTCAAGGCAAAGAACCCCGACGCCATCGTCACCATCTCCTTCGACGAGGGCTGGCAGCTGCTGAAGGGCCTGTTCGCGGCCGGGTTGACGCCCGACAAGGTCGGCGTGTACGGCGCTGACGGCATGTCCTCCACCACCGCCCCGGGCGAGACCTGGAAGAGCGACCCGAGCATCGTGGACGGCATGAAGGGCACCGCCCCGGCCTCGGTGGACAACCAGGCATTCACCGATGCGCTCAAGGCGTTCGCACCGAAGCTGAAGGAGCAGCAGTTCGCGCCGCAGGTCTTCGACTGCACGAACATCTTCGCGCTGGCCGCGGAGCAGGCCAAGTCCAACAACGCGCAGGACTGGGTCAAGTACGTGGACGGGATCACCAAGGACGGCACGAAGTGCACCACCTACGCCGAGTGCAAGCAACTGATCGATGCCGGCACGGACATCCAGTACGTCGGTGCCTCCGGCGACCTGTCGTTCACCGATCACGGGGAGCCCGGCAAGGCAACCATCCAGATTTACGAGTACCACGATGGTGGCAAGTTCAAGGTGACCGGAACGAAGCTGTCGCAGATCGGCGGCTGACGCTCGGCCACTCGGCGGGGTAGCACCCGCCCGCAGTGTCGATCAGGCCCCGCCCGGGTTCGCCCGGGTGGGGCCTGATGTCGTTGGCTGTCAGTGGGAGCGCGGCGTGCTGGGGTGGGGCAACCCGGAAAGGCGGCCGGTCAGTTACCGACGCGGGCCAGCGTTCCGAGATACAGCTCGATCACCTTCGGATCGCCCAGCAGGTCGTGGCCGGTCCCGGTGTAGGCATCACGGCCCTGGTCCAGCACATATCCCCGGTGGGCGATCTCCAGGCAGCTGCGGGCGTTCTGCTCCACCATCAGGATGGACACGCCAGAGGAGTTGATGGTCTTGATGGAGGCGAACACCGAGTCCTGCATGATCGGTGAGAGTCCCGCGGAGGGCTCGTCCAGGAACAGCACCTGCGGATCGGTCATCAGCGCGCGGCCCATGGCCACCACCTGCCGCTCTCCGCCGGACAGCGATCCGCACTTCTGGCTGCGGCGCTGGTGCAGCACCGGGAACATCTCCGTGATCACCTGGTATCGGGTGCGGAACTCCTTGGGGCGCAAATAGATCCCCATCTGCAGATTCTCCTCGATGGTCAATGAGGGGAACACGTTGTTGTTCTGCGGAACATAGCCAAGGCCGCGCGCGACCAGCTTGTGCGCCGGCAGCGAGCTGATGTCGTCACCACTGAGCAGCACCTGCCCACCGCGCACCGGGACCAGCCCGAACATCGACTTGATCAGCGTCGACTTGCCGGCGCCATTCGGGCCGATGATGCCCACCAATTCACCACGGGTGACGTGCACGCTGCACCCGTTGAGGATGTTGACGCCGGGAATGTACCCGGCGACCAGGTCGACCGAGGCCAGAATGGGCGCATCCGATGCCGCCACAGCCGGCTGATCAGGAGCCATCGTCGCTCCCCTCCTCCGAGGGTGATCCGGGGCCCGGGCCCCGGTCGGCCGGCGAGCCCTGCGCAGCGGCCGGCAACGCCCGGTGGGCGCCGAGATAGGCATCGACCACGGCCTGGTTGGACCGGATGTCGTCCGGGCGGCCCTCGGCGATCACCGCGCCCTCGGCGAAGCAGATGATCCAGTCGCTGATCGACATGATCACGTCCATGTCGTGCTCCACCAGAATGATGGAGGTGCCATCGTCGCGCAGCGCCTGGATGTGCCCGAGCAGCGACTGGGTCAGCGCCGGGTTCACACCGGCCATCGGCTCGTCGAGCATGATCAGCTCCGGTTCGACCATCATCGCCCGGGCCATCTCCAGCAGCTTGCGCTGCCCGCCGGACATGGTGCCGGCGAAGTTGTCCCGCATGTGCGCCAGGTTGAACCGCTCCAGCAGCGCATCGGCCCGCTGCTCGATCGCCCTGTCCTGGCTCTTCCAGGACGGTGCGAGCAGGGCCGGCAGGAAGCGCTCGCCGGTCTGCCCGGTGGCGCCGAGCATCATGTTCTCCAGCGCCGTCATCCTGGTCAGCGCCTTGGTGAGCTGGAAGGTGCGCACCATGCCCAGCCGGGCAATGCGGTAGGCGGGCATGCCGGTGATGTTGCGGCCGTTGAAGGACCAGCGGCCGCTGGACGGCTTGTCGAATCCCGACACCAGGTTGAAGAACGTGGACTTGCCGGCGCCATTCGGGCCGATCAACGCCGTGATGGTGCCGCGCTGTACCTCCAGGTGCTCGACGTTGACCGCCGTCAGCCCCCCGAATCGCCGGCTGACGTGATCGGCCACCAGGATCGGGTCGGGCTTGGGCACCCCCGGGATCGCGGCGGTGCCGGCCAGAGCACGGGCGGCCGGGCTCGGTTCCTCGGCGATCTGCTGTTGCGCATGCAGCGTCTGCTCGCGCCCCTCGATCAGGGTGGGATCGATGGTCTCGGCTTCCGGATTGGCGGCCGCCGGGGCCCCCGTCACCGCTGGTTCGGCGGTGCCGGAGCCGGTGCCAGCGCCGCCAGGCAGCGCGCCGACCTGATCGTCAGCGGACCTCAAGGCGCATCTCCTCCTTGTTCCCGAGGATGCCGGCGGGCCGGAACACCATCAGCAGCATCAGGATCACCCCGACGATCGCAATGCGAGCGGCGCCCACATTGGAGTTGGGGAACAGCCCGGTGAGGAACGAGCCGAGGAAGCTGAAGACGAACCAGAAGATGATGGACCCGAGCACCGGTCCGAGGATCCGTCCGGCGCCGCCGAGGATCACGATCACCCACAGATAGAAGGTGATCTCCGGCATGAAGTTGTTGGGGTACTGGACGGGCACCTCCATCGCGTACATCACGCCGGCCAGCCCACCGATGACACCGCCCAGTACCAGGCTCTGCATCTTGAAGCTGTAGACGTTCTTGCCCAGGCTGCGGGCCGCCAGCTCGTCCTCCCGGACGGACCGCAGCACCCGCCCCCACGGGCTGCGCATCAGCAGGAACATCAGGATGCACCCGAGGATCACCAGCACCCAGGTGACGATCATGACCCACAGCGTGGCGCCGGTGTACTGGAACTTCCACAGCTGATAGGTCTTGGCGCCGACGAACGGGCTGAGCGAGGCGAAGGTCCCGTTGGCCGGCCCGATCCCGAACGATCCATTCGTCACCGATTGCGTGTAGCTCGAGTTGAAGAACAACCGAAGGACCTCGGCTGCCGCGATGGTGGCGATGGCCAGATAGTCGCCGCGTAGCCGCAGCGTCGGGATGCCCAGGATCACCGCCAGCACGATGGATGCGGCAATGGCGATCAGCAGCCCGAGCCAGAACGACAGACCGAACGTCACCACGCCCACTTCGACGCCGTAGGCACCGACCAGCATGAAGGCGACGTGCCCGAAGTTGAGCAGTCCGGTGTAGCCGAAGTGCAGGTTCAGACCCACGGCCGCCAGCGCGTAGATGGCCGCGAACGGGCCGATCATGTCGCTGAGCGCACCCGAGAAGATGCCGTTCCAGTCCATGTCGGTGACCCCCTATCCCGCTCGCTGGAGTCGACCGAGGATGCCCTGCGGGCGAACCAGCAGGACGATGATCAGCACGAGCAGGGCCCAGGCGTTCTCCAACTCGGCGGGGAACCACACGGTGGAGAACTGCGCCACCAAGCCGACGACGATGCTGCCCAGCATGGCTCCGTAGGCGCTGCCGAGGCCGCCGAGGATGATCCCGGCGAACATCAGCAGCAGCAGATGGAAGCCCATGTCGAAGGACACGGCCGCGCTGGGCAGTAGTCCGTACAGGACGCCGCCGAGGGCCGCCAGCCCACCGCCGATGATCCACACCTGCAGCACCACGCGGTCGACGTTGATGCCGGACGCCTCGGCGAGATCCCGGTTATCGGCCAGGGCCCGCATCGACTTGCCCATCCGGGTGCGTTGCAGCATGACCGCGACGCCTATCAGGATCACGATCGAGACCAGCATGATGATCAGGTCGCTGACCGAAATGGTGAAGGCGCCGAGCGACAGCGAGTTGCTGGGCAACACCTGCTGGTACTGCTCGCGGCTGGATCCGAAGAAGTATTGGATGCCGTTGCGCAACAGCAGCGACAGTCCGATCGAGATGATGAACATCTGGATCAGGCCGGTTCCGCGCTTACGCAGCGGCTTCCACAACCCCGCCTCGAGCACGCCGCCCAGGAACGCCACCGCGACGATGGCGAGAACGATGGCGAGCAGGAACGGCCACTGGAACGGTGAGGTACCAAAGGTATAGGCGACGACCGCGCCGATCGTGACCAGCTCGCCGTGCGCGAAGTTGATCAGGCGGGTGGTTCCGAAGATGAGCGACAGGCCGACCGCGGTCATCGCGATGATCAGGCCGAATTCGAGCCCGGCCTGGGCCACCGACAGCATGTACGCCAGCTGTCCGGATCCGCTGCCGCCGCCCCCGGCCCCGGTCCCCTCCCCCTCCTTGACCAGCGGGAAGATCGCGAACTTCGTCGAGTTCGGCTGCACGATCAGGGCGGGGATGGTCTCCGCTCCCTCGGTGCGCAGCTGCACGGTCTTGGGCAGCGACGCGACGTCCAGCGTCACCTGGTAGGTGCCGGCCTTCGGCACGGCGATCAGCCAGGTGCCGTCCTTGCCGGTGGTCGCGGTTCCGATGTCCTTGCCGTCCTGAGTGACGGTGATCTTCGCGCCCTCGATCGGCCCGGAGGCACCGCCCTCGCCGACCGGGCCCTTCAGGGTTCCCTGGATCGCCTCGGCGGGTCCCGCAGCGGCGCTGGACGCTGCTGGCGCGGTGGGCTGACCCGACGATCCACCGGGCTCCGCGGCCCAGGCGGCGCCGGCCGTCGTCGCCACGACGAACGCGGCAAACAGGACCGCCAGCACGATCGACGTCAGGCGTGCGCGCAAGGCGTTCCTCCGCTTCATCGATCGCTGGTGCCGTGGGCGGGTGACGTGAATCCTAGGCCGGGGCCTCGATCCGTCCCACCCGGCCGACACGCCGTGGTCCTAGATTGTTACCTGAATCGGACAGGCATCGCATCTTGAGACGTCAGACGCTGCGCACGGCGGCCTCAATCCGGCGCGGACAGCCCCTGCACGACGGCCTCGGCGACGGCCTCCATCGAGGTGCGCCGGTCCATCGCGCTGCGCTGGATCCAGCGGAACGCCTCCTGCTCTGTCATCCGCTGGCGGGCCATCAGCAGCCCCTTGGCGCGATCGAGTACCTTGCGGACCTCCAGGCGATGGGTGACATCGGCGACCTCGGCGCGCAGCGCGGCGAGCTCGGCGAACCGCGCGACGGCCAACTCGATGGCGGGCAGCAGGTCGGCCTTCGAGAACGGCTTGACCAGGTAGGCCATGGCGCCGGCGTCTCGGGCGCGCTGCACCAGCTCCCGCTGGGAGAAGGCCGTCAGGATGATCACCGGAGCGATCTGCGCCTCCACGATCTCGGCGGCCGCGTCGAGCCCGTCCTTGCGCGGCATCTTGACGTCCAAGATCACCAGGTCGGGGCGCAATTCGGTGGCCAGCTGCACCGCGCTCACCCCGTCGACCGCCTGGCCCACGACCAGGTAGCCCTCCTCGGCCAGCATCTCGGCCAGGTCGAGCCGGATCAAGGCCTCGTCCTCGGCGATCAGCACGCGGCGCCCGACAGGTTCGGTCGACTCGGCTGAGGGCGACTGGTCACTGTCCAGCACGTGCGCTCCCCTCCGTCGATCCGCCGTCGAACAGCGTAACGATCGCGTCGCGCCCCGTGCGCCGCGCGGGTATCGGGCTGCCGCAGCCCACGAGCCGGGACGGTACGATCGTGCACGGTCACCGACCACGCCCCCGTAGCCCAATTGGCAGAGGCAACGGATTCAAAACCCGTCCAGTGTGAGTTCGAGTCTCACCGGGGGCACCGACCAGCACATACGCGTGCACCGGCCATGGTGTGATCATGGTCGGTGCTGTTCCCACGTATCGCTCCGGGCCTGCGACGGGGCGCGTCCGGGCCGGCGACGGTCGAGAACGCGGGCCCTAGAACAACCGCGTGCGCAGCCGCTGCACCCTGCGCAGCGCGGACACGAATTGCCCAGGGTCCAGTCGACGTCCCCGCAGGGCCGCCGTTATCGCCTGCACCGCCTGCATCCCCTGGTCCACGTCCCGACCGGAGCACAGGATCACGTCCATGCCCGCCTGCGCCGCGAGCACGGCGCGTTCGCCCGACCCGCCGAAGGCATCGATGGCACCGGCCTCCAACGCGTCGGTGATCGTCACACCGGAGAAGTGCAGCCGGTGACGCAGCTCGCCCTGCACGAGTCGCTCGGACAGCCCGGCCGGAAAGTCCGGATCGATCGCCGGATAGAGCGCCCACGACGTCATCACCAGATCCACCCCGGCATCGATCGGGCCGGTGAAGGCGTACTCGTCGACGGCTCGGATCTCGGACGCCGGCTGCGTGAGGGTGACCGGACCGAGGTCGGTGTTCTGCTCCTGAGTAGCCGCGCCCAGTCCGGGGAAATGCTTGGCCGTCGACGCCACGCCCGTGGCCTGCTGCGCCCGGACGAACGCCGCTCCGAGCGCGCTGCACATCACCGGATCGGAACTGTAGGACCGCTCCCACTGGTCATCGAAGTTGTCCTCCTCGCGGAATACATCCTGCACCGGCGCCAGGTTCAGGTTCATGCCCACGTTCCGCAGGGCGGCACCGGCACCCGCACCGGCGTGCGTCGCCTCCGCCACCGGATCCGCGGACAGCCCGATCGCCTTCTCCGACAGCACGGGCTCCTGACCACGCAACCGCCGGATGTAGCCGCCCTCCTGATCGGTCATGAATAGCAGGGGCGTGCCGCGGGTAGGACTCTGCGCGTGCACCTTCCGGAGCTCCGCGACCACCTGCGCGATCTGGTCCAGGCTGGTGATGTTCTCGCCGAAGAAGATCAGGCCGCCCACCATCCCGGCGGCGATTCCGGCGAGCAGATCATCCGGCGGAGTCGGCCCCGGATACGAGAAGATGACGCGCTGCCCGACCTGCTGCTCGGGTGACAGGCGCACCTGCCACGGGGGCGCGACCGGCACCGCTGCCTGCGCCGACGGTGCTACCGCCACGCCGATGGCCGCGCCCGCGGCCGCCACACCGCCGGCGCGCAGCAGAGTCCTCCGGCTCAGCGGGGTGGGATGTGCGGACATGGCAGCCTCCCGACTGGATGGCACGACGCGACCCCACCGAAGCGGCAGGTCACGTGCCCGATACCGGGATCGTGGCACCGCCCGATCCTTGGTGTCAATAGCTGGTGTCAATAGCTCCGGTCGAATTGACTGCCCCGAAAGGCCTTGCCCTGTCAATAAATCGGACGTGGCACCCATGTGGGCGGTCACGCTGGCCGGCCGAGCGCACTCGCAATGAGGGCTGGCTCGACGACTACAGCGGACGCCCCACCGGGCGGATCACGCCGGCGTTTCGGGCACCATGTAGGAAACTTCCGGATGGCCGTGATTGGATGGCGGCACTGGTCCCGGCAGGAGGAAGGTGGATCCGTGGCCCCCGCCCGCGATCGCCAGCACAGCAGATCCCGCAACGTGCTGGTGACCATCCGTGCCGCCCTGCCCGGCCTCGCGCCGTCCGAGCGCCGGGTCGCCGAGGTGGTGCTGGCCGATCCCACCTCGGGATCGGCCAAGACCATCTCCGACATGGCCGAAGCCGCTTCCACTTCACAGGCCACCGTGGTGCGCTTCGCCCAGGCGTTGGGCTTCGCCGGCTACCCGGAGTTGCGTCTTGCGCTGGCCGCGGCGGCGGCCGCGGAGCAGGTGCAGTCCGTCGGCGTGGTCCCGGGTGGCGACGTCGGTGCGGACGACGACATCGCCACCGTCGTCAGCAAGATCGGCTACGCCGACAGCAGAGCCGTACAGGAGACCGTCGAACAGGTCGACCAGGAAACCCTCCGCGAGGTCGTCGACGCGGTACTGTCGGCGCGCCGGGTCGACATCTACGGCGTGGGTGCCAGTTCGATCGTGGCGCTGGACCTGCAGATGAAGCTGCACCGGATCGGCCGGGTGAGCTTCGCGTGGATCGATCACCATGTGGCGGTGCCCTCCGCGTCGTTGCTGGGTCGGCGTGACGTGGCCATCGGAATCTCGCACAGCGGTGCCACCCAGGACACCATCGACGCCCTGTCCGAGGCGCAGAGCCACGGCGCCACCACCGTAGCGGTGACGAACTTCCCAGGATCAGCCATCACGGCGGTGGCAGACCTGGTGCTGACCACAGCCGCCCGGGAGACCGCGTTCCGGTCCGGCGCGCTCGGCAGCAGGATTGCCGCGCTCACCGTGGTGGACTGCCTGTTTGTTGCCGTGGCGCAACGGAACCTGCCCGCCACCGAGCGGGCATTGGAGCGCACCTATGCCGCTGTCAACGCGCGGATCGGGCGCCGCACCCGCCGATACTGATCACTGACCGCAGTTGGCACATCACGGACTGTTGACCTGACCCGGTCATCGTCGTAAGTTTCCTTCAGTGCACCACGCATAGGTGTTGTCGCCTTACGCCGACTGGAGGACGGCGTGCACACCCGCGGTCGCGTCTCCGGGAACGGCCCGCGGCGGCGCATTAATCCATCGCGCGACAAGGCTCGGCACGACGATACACAGCACCGACGAAACACAGCGCCGACGAATCGCCCTGCGGTGCAGCCAGATTCGCCCGGTTAGCCGAGGCGAGGACGTTCGGGACAGATCAGGTCCCACCGATTGCGAGGAGGAGCGATGAGACGGCGAGACTTCCTGTCGGCGGCGGCCATCACCGTGGCCACCACGGGGTTGTCGGTCGAGCTTGCCGGCCCGGCCGCCGCGAGTCCGCCACCGAGCCGCGGATGGAACGGCACGGTGGCAACCGGTTTCGACGTGCTCGCGGCTGACGGCTACCGCCTGCTGCACGGTCAGCGAGTCGGGATGATCTCCAATCCCACCGCCGTCACACGCGACCTGACACACGAGGTCGACGTGATGCACAGATCCGATGGCGTGCACCTGGTCGCGGTCTTCGGCCCGGAGCATGGGTTCCGCGGCACCGCCCAGGCCGGTGGCAGCGAGGGATTCTTCACCGATCCGGCGACCGGCCTGCCGGTGTACAGCCTGTACGGCGCGGGAATCTCGGCGACCGTGGACACCTTCAGCGACGCCGGCGTCGACGTCGTCGTGTTCGACATCCAGGACGTGGGCACACGTTTTTACACCTACATCTGGACGATGTACCGGTCGATGGCCGCGGCGGCGATCATGGGGCTGCCGTTCGTGGTGCTGGACCGGCCCAACCCGCTGGGCGGCCGCGCGGCAACCGGTCCGGTACTGCATCCCGAATTCTCCTCTGGAGTCGGCGTCAAAGCCATCGCCCAGCAGCACGGCATGACGGTCGGGGAACTCGCGCAGCTGTTCAACGACCAGTTCCTCCCGGCCGACGCGGGAGGCAAGCGCGCGGACCTGAAGGTCGTGCCCATGCGGGGCTGGCGCCGTGGTCAGTACTTCGACCGGACGGGTGTGCCCTGGGTGATGCCGTCACCCAACATGCCGACACTGGATACCGCCCTCGTCTATCCGGGTTTCGGCATGTTCGAGGGCACCAACTTCGCCGAGGGGCGCGGAACCACACGGCCTTTCGAACTCATCGGCGCGCCGTACTGCGACTTTCAGCTGCGTGACGCTCTCGCGGCACAGCGACTGCCCGGGGCCGGCTTCCGGGAGAACTACTTCGTCCCCACGTTCAGCAAGTATTCCGCGCCGGCCAGCACGGTGGCGGGAGTGCAGGTCTACGTCACCGATAGGGATTCCTTCGACCCGATCCGAACCGCCGTGGCCGTGATGGTCACCGCGCGCCAGCTGTACCCGGACGACTGGAGCTTCGACGGGTACGCCATCGACGGCGGGCCTGGATTTCAGCCCGACTGGGTCGACTACCTGTCCGGATCGACGTGGATCCGCACCTCCGTGGAGGCCGGCAGGTCCACCGACGAGATCGCGGCCGGCTGGCAGGACGAGCTCGCCCAGTTCGCCACCCTGCGAGAGACATTCCTGATCTATCGGAAGGAATCGTGATGCACAGGATCCGGCACATGGCAGTCGTAGCGTCCATGGCCACCACCGCGTTGCTCGCGTCCTCGCTCACCCCCGTCGCGGCGGATACTCCTGCGGTGTCGGTGACCACCAGCGGGGGCGCCACCCTCGACGAGCTGGTCGGTCACGGTGGCCAGACATTACAATTCGGCACCCCGGGACAGGCACACCTGATCGCGCAGTACGCCGACCTCATCCCGGCGGACGCCGCGCACGGGTCGGACCCGGGGACGGGCGCGGGCGGGCACGCCGAATATCCGGGCAGCGTGGTACTGGCCGCCCGCAACGGAGTCGTGGCCGAATACGCGGCCGAGGGTTACAACCTGCGCTATGCCGACCAGCAGGGCGACGAGCTCCCCCGCGACCAGTGGATCCCCACCACCACCGACACGATCTACGACCTCGCGTCGCTGTCCAAGCTGTTCACCACCATCGTGGCGATGCACATGGTGGACGCCGGGACGCTGTCACTGGATGCGACGGTGGCCTCCTACATTCCCGCGTTCGCGCAGAACGGCAAGGCTGGCATCACGATCCGACAACTGCTCACCCACACCTCCGGCATGCCGCCGGATCCGTCACCGCCGTTGTGGACCTACTCGTCGCACCAGCAGATGGTCGATGCCATCTACGCCACGCCCCTGCAGGCCGAGCCCGGCAGCACCTACATCTACTCCGACATCAACTTCATCACGCTGCAGTTCGTGGAACAGACGATCACCGGCCGGGCCCTGGACGCGCTGGTGCACGACTGGATCACCGGGCCGCTGCACATGACCGACACGATGTACAACCCGCCGGCGGCGCTGAAATACCGGATCGCCGCCGAGGAGTATCAGCTGGTGCCCGACCGCGGGCTGGTGTGGGGACAGGTCCACGACGAGAATGCCTGGGCACTGGGAGGTGTCGCCGGGCATGCCGGCGTGTTCTCCACCGCGCACGATCTGGCGATCCTGTGCCAGACGATCCTGAACGGCGGCCAGTATGGCACCACGCGGATCCTGTCGCGCGACGCCGTGGAACAGATGATGGACCACGACCCATCGATCCCCGGTCCGGACGGGCTGGGCTTCGAGACCTACGAGCACTGGCTGATGGGCGCGCTGGCCACGCCGTTCACTATCGGGCACACCGGCTTCACCGGCACCTCGCTGGTGATCGACCCGACCACACACTCGTTCGTGATCCTGCTAACCAACAGCGTGCACCCGAGCCGGAATTGGGGATCCACCAACCCATCCCGACGCGCCGTTGCCTACGACCTCGCCCGGGCCATTGCGGTCCGCCCGCACCAAGAAGGGCAGGCCTGGTTCGCGGGCATGGCGGACAAGAGCGTCACCACCCTGACCCTGCCGCTGACGCTGCCGGCGTCGTCCACCCTGAGCTTCCAGCTGTGGTACGACACCGAGCCGGGATACGACTTCCTGCGGTTGCAGGCCTCCACCGACGGCGAGACCTGGTCCGACGTGCCGTTCACCATCGATGGCGCGCGGCTGTCGGAGCAGACCACCGGGGCGATCTCCGGCTACGAGGGCCACCAGTGGGTGCAGGCGCGGGCGGATCTGTCGGGCTGGGTCGGGCCGGTGCACCTGCGCTGGCGCTACAGCACCGACAACCTGTACCACGGCCGGGGCGTGTACGTGGACGATGTCACCGTCACCTCAGAGCAGACGACGATCTTCAACGATCACCGGCCCACCGACCAGTCGATGTTCCGGTCCGACGGGTGGGTGCGCAGCACGAACTAATCCGCGAGGCCGCCGGGGACCGACCAGGGACCCCCGCCCGGTCCGGCCGCCCCGCCACCGGCCAGACTCGTGCGGTGACGCCCAGGGACCCGCCCACCGGAACCGGCGATCAACAGCGGCTGCCGGTCGTCGTCTGGATCCTGTCGGTCATCGCGATCTGTGTCGCGGTGGGATTCGGCATCCTGGCTCCGGCGTTGCCGGTGTTCGCCCGCGAGTTCGGTGTGGGGCGCACGGCAGCCGCCCTGGTGATCAGCATGTTCGCCGCGGCCCGGATGGCGTCGGCGTTCGGCGTGGGCCGGCTGGTCGACGCATTCGGGGCCCGCCCGGTGCTGGGCATCGGACTGGTGATCGTGGCCGTCTCCAGCGCGCTGGCGGGGCTGAGCGGGGACTACCTGCAGTTGCTGCTGCTGCGGGGCGCCGGCGGAGCCGGATCGGCGATGTTCAGCGTCGCGGCCGCATCGGTGATGGCCACCCGGGTCCCATCGGAGGTTCGGGGGCGGGCCATGGGGGTCTGGTCCGGCTCGTTCCTGCTGGGCGGCGTGCTGGGCCCGGTGATCGGGGGCCCGCTCACGGCCATCAGCCTACGCACGCCATTCTTCTTCTACGCCGGGACGCTGGCGATCGCCGCGGTGGTCGCGTTCGGGGCGCTACCCCGTGTACCGCGCCGTGCCGCCGGTCCGAGCGCCCCCGAGAGCGCCACCGAAGGCATGCGGGAAGCCTTACGGCTGCCGGAGTTTCGGGTCGCGCTGGTCGCCGACCTGGCCGACAAGTGGGCGGTATCGGTGCGCACCGCGATCGTGCCGCTGTTCATCACGGAGGCCCTGCTGCTCAGCGAAGCGTGGAGTGGCTACGCGCTGGCGGTGGCTGCGGCGGTGAACGCGCTGTTGCTGTTGCCGTTCGGGCGCTGGTCGGATCGGCGGAACCGAGTCGGTGTGGTGTTCGTCGGCGGCCTGGCCGGCGCCCTCGGCATGGCCGCACTGACCGCCCCGCCCGCCCTGTGGCTGATGCTGGTAGGCATGGTGGTGCTGGGGGTGGGCGCCTCCGCGCAGGCGGTGGGCCCCAGCGCCATCCTGGGTGACGTCGCGAACGGACGTCGCGGCTCGGTGATCGCGGCCTACCAGGTCATCGGTGACGTGGGATCCATGGTCGGCCCCCTAGTCGCGGGCGGACTCGCCGACGCGTGGGCGTTCCCGGCGGCCTTCGGCGTCACGGCCGCCGTGTGTCTGGCTTCCGCGCTGGTGTCGGTCCGTCACCTTCGCGGTGGGCCGTCCCCGGCTTCCCCCGCCGCGTAGGCCGCCCGGATCATGCGGTGGGGCGACCGCGCGAGACCGTCGCGTGCGCCGCGATCACCAGCAGGGCGGCCGCGACCGCCGCTACCAGGATGCGCTGGGTCAGCCCTCCGGCCAACGGTGCCTGGCCGAGCAGCGACGCCTCCGGGGACTTCACCGCCTGCCCTGCCAGGAATGCCGCGCCAGCACCGGCCGCGACCAGCACCAGGCGCAGCGCGACCCGGGAGCCAGCCGCCAGCTGCCCGCTCCGGCGCAGCAGCAGCGTCGCCCCCAGCACCAGCACGACCAGCGCGATCGAGCCCCACCGATGCACCTCGCCCCACCAGGATCCGCCGGCCGCCGAATCACCCGACGGAAACAGCGCCGTCACCCACGAGGCCACCGCCGCGCCGGTGAGCAACGCGCGGGGCGTGCGAGCCGTCCGGGCCAATTGCGCCACCAGCAGCAGGATCCCCACCCCGAACAGCACCAGCGACAGCGGGAACAACCACCCCCAGTCGGTGTATTCGTAGCTGGACAGGGTCTGGGTGAATGGGTCTCGCTCGGGCAGCGCCAGCACCTGCAGCACTCCGAGCGCCATCGATGCCCCGGCGATCCACCACCGAGCGGCGCGGGGCGAGAGCACTCGGCGCGATGCCGGCGAACGGCGCCGCCCGGACCGGTCGGCCGGCTCGCGCTGGGCCGTGACCGACCCGTGCGGAGACGGAGCTGACGGCGGTCGCGGAGACGGAGCTGACGGCGGTCGGCTGGCCGGCTCCGCCGGGACCAAGTTGATCATAACTACGACCCTGCCCGATGCCGGGCCCGGACGCTATCGGGGTACCCCCCGATCCGGGGTGGGGTTGGGCCCCGATCTCGTGGTGGGCCCGCCGTGACCCGCCACAGGATCAAGCCACGGGGTCAGGCCAAAGGGTCAGGCACAGGATCAAGCCCGGGTCAGGCCGTTGCCTCGACCTCATCCAACGCCTCGTCCAGGGCGGACAGCAGCCGATCTGCATGCTCGGGCCGGAACACCAGGGGCGGGCGGACCTTCAGCGTCGCGCCGCTCGGACCGCAGGTCCCGACGAGCACCCGCCGGTTCCGCAGCGCGTTGCTCACCCGCCGGCTCGCCGCACCGTCGTCACCATCCGCATCGACGATATCGACCCCCAGATACAGGCCAGCGCCCCGGATCCCGCCGATGCTCCGGTGCCGGGTAGCCAGCTCGCGCAACCCGCCCAGCAGCAGTGCGCCGACCTCCGCTACCTGCCGCCGCAGTCCGTCCCGCTCGATCACGTCCAGCACCGCGAGACCCGCGGCGCAGGCCACCGGGTTGCCACCGAAGGTGTTGAAGAAGCGGGTCCGGGCACCGAAGGTGTCGGCGAGCTCGTGCCGGCACACCACCCCCGCGAGGGGGTAGCCGTTGCCCATCGGCTTGCCGAGGGTGACGATGTCGGGCACCAGACCGTGCCGCTCGAATCCCCACATCGCCGGTCCCAGCCGGGCGAAACCGGCCTGCACCTCGTCGGCGATCACCAGCCCACCCGCCCCGCGCATCACCTCGGCCGCGGGAGCCAGGATCGCGCCCGGCAGGATCCCGTCGCTGGCAAAGACCGTGTCCATGATCAGGGCGGCCGGCGCGTACCCGTTGCGGCGCAGATCCTCTGTCGCCTCGCGTACCTGCGCCGCCAGGTCCTCGGCCCCCGCCTGGTCGGCCACCGACGGGACCGTCACCGTTCGGACCCACGGATCCACCCCAGTCCCCAAGGAGGGCGAGAACCCAGCCACCGCACTCGTCACGCCGTGGTACGCGTGTCGGGAGACCACCACTCCGACGCCGCCGGTGGCACACCGCGCGATCCGGTAGGCCAGATCATTGGCCTCGCTCCCGGTGCAGGTCAGCACGACCCGGTCCAGCGAACCCGGGAGGTACCCGACCAGTCGCTCGGCGTAGTCGACGATCTGCTCGGTGAGGTACCGGGTGTGGGTATTGAGCATGGCGGCCTGGCGCGCCATTGCCTGCACCACCCGCGGGTGGCTGTGGCCCACGCAGGGCACGTTGTTGTAGGCATCCAGGTAGCGGGCGCCGTCCGGGTCGAACAGCCATACGCCCTCGCCGCGCACGAACTCGACCGGGCGGTCATAGAACAGCCGGTAGGACCCTCCCAACACGTGCGACCGCCTGTCCAGCAACGTATCTGGGTGATGTGCGCGCTGCGTCATCGTTTCCTCACTCCACTCCGCACTGAGCCCGCAGCAGGTCTGCCGCGTCCGTGCACCGCATCGTGGCCAGCCGCTCCAGGCTGCGCCTGGCCAATCCGCTGTTGCGCAGGATGTACCGCGGGTCGGCGTGCCCCGCCTGCGCGCGGCGGGAGGTGATGGCGATCGTCAACAGCAGCCGGGCCCGGATCAGATCCAGCAGCAGGTCGAACTCGTCGTGACGCAACGGCATCACGGCGTGATAGCCACGGATCACGTCTCCCGGGCCTTGCAGCGGCGGGCCCTGTTCGCCGATCTGGTAGGCGGCCGCGGTAGCCAGATCCTGGATCAGCGGGCCGTGCACCATGTCGCCAAAGTCGATCACCCCGACGACCTGATCCGTGTCGTCGCCGGTGAGCACGTTCCTCGGATTGAAATCATTGTGGATCAGTTGCCGACGGGCCGTGCGTAGAGCCGGTGACGTGTGCTCCCCAAAATGCTCGAAAAATCCGCTGACCAGCGCAGGCTCCGTGCGGCGCAACAGGTCCCCGAATCGACCGACGTGCTGGGCGTCCCACGCAAGACCCGTCGGCCGTACCCGCACCGACAGGTCACTCAGCGCCCGGTCCAGCCGGCCCAGGAACGACCCCAGCGACATGCGCAGCCGCCGCGTGCCGGAGCCGATCTGCAGCGGAGTGCCCGACAGGTAGGTGTACACCCGCACCCGGCAGCCGGCGGGCACACCGTCGGACGCCTCACACACCGCAGACGTCCCGCCGGCAACGGGACGACGCACCCGCGGCACCCGCAGCGACGGATCGCGTCCCGCGATGTGCAGCAGCACTCGACTTTGCAGCTCGGTGAACTCCGGTTCCTCCGCGGGGTGCACCACCTTCAGCACCCACCCGGCACCATCACGATCCACCAGGTGAAAGTTTCGATCCCGCTCCCCCGCCAGCGGTGTGGCCGTGGCAAGCAGTCCGAAGTATTTGTCCGCCAAGCGCTCCGCCTGTTCGGGAGACACCGGGGGCATCGGATCATCCAGAACTCGGCCGAGCACCGCCGTCCCTCCTCCTGCCCCGTCGCCGGGGAAATCTCGCCTCGCACGTTACGATGCGCCGATGGCACAGCCGGCGTTCCGTCCCGGAGTCACCCTGCAAGACATCCTCGACCGACCGGACTTCGAGCTGTACACCATTACCCCGGCCGCGCGGGCCGCCGAGACCACCGTGCTGGGCATCCACATGACGGATGTCCCGCAGCCGGAGCAATGGCTCGCGGACCGGTGGGTGCTGCTCACGGCCGGCCTGCAGGTGCGCGGTCGCCCGACGCAGCAACGCCAACTCATCCAGCGCCTGGTCGGGCAGGGAGTGGCCGGGCTCGGCTATTGCGTCGGTATCGCCACCCGGCAGGTCCCCGCGGCGCTGGTGCAGGAGGCGACCCGGCTGGAGTTGCCGCTGTTCGTGGTCCCGTACCACGTCCCGGTGCGCATCATCATCGCCGAGGTCAACAAGATGTTGCTGGAGGCCGGCGACGGCCTGCTGAACCGCAGCCTGGCCACCTACGACTACCTGCTGGCCGGTTTCGACTCGTCGCTGAGCACCAGCGCCTACCCCGAGCATCAACTCGTCGCCAACCTCAGCTCGCTGCTGGAGATTCCGGTCGAGCACTTCAACTCCGCGGGCCGGCACGAGGGCACCGGGTACCCGTTGTTCGACCTGGGCCCCGGAACGTTCGACCGGCTGTCGCGGCATTCCGTCACCACGATCTCGCACGGCACCGGCTCGTTCCTGGTCTGCCCGTGCACCATCAACGACCACCACACCGGGTGGCTGGTTGCCCGCACGCCCGCCACCGCGCCGCACGGGGGATTCGTGGCAGCCGCCATGAGCGCCACCGCGCGCCTGGTGGCCCTGTCCGTCGCCTCCAGAGCGCACCGACCCGCGGTGTCCCAGGCGCTGCGGGAGCACCTGCTGAGGTTGTTGCTGCAGCGGGACGGCGCTGCAGCCACCCCGATGAGCACCGCGGCGGACGCGACCCCGATCCGGGCTGCCGACGCGGACCCGGCACAGCACGCGCGTCTCGCGGCCATGCTGGGCGACCTGGGTTTTCGCCGCGGAGAGGATTTGCACGCGGTGGTGTGCCGGCCGCGGCACTCCGCGCAGACCCGCCCCGAATCGGTGGAGACCGCCCTGGATGACGCAGGCGTCCCGTACCTGATCGCGCATTCCGACCGTGCGGTGACGGTGATCGTGCAGACGTCCCGCGAACGCATGGCCACCCTGCTCGCCGGCACCGGCACCACGTTCGGTGTGGCCGGCCCGTTCCGCGACATCCGCTGCGCCCGGGACGCCGCCGAGCGGGCGTCCCACGCACTGCGCTGCGCCGACACCGGATTGCTGGCGCCCACCGAGAAGTGGCACGCGGGCGGCTATATCGACGCCGGCTCGATGCCGCTGTCGCTGTGGGCGGCCGGGCAGCTGCACCAGCCGGAGGCGGTGGCGCGGGCGCGGCGGCTCGTCGATGCCCTGCAGCGCCAGCCGTTGGCGCTCGAGGCGGTCCGAGAATACCTGCGGAACGCGCAAAGCATCCCGGCGACCGCCGAGGCCCTGCATCTGCACCCCAACTCGCTGCGTAGCCGCCTGCGCAGCGCGGAACGCATTTTGGGCGGCCCGATCCGAGAGCCCTTGGTACTCACCAGCGTCTACCTGGCATTCGCCATCCTCGAAGCGTTGTGACTGTGCCCGGCGCGAGCCGGCCCGGGCCGCCGCCGCGATGCCCGTCACACCCATTCCGCCGCGGTCTTGCCCGGCAGCCGCGCGAATCCAGCGGACTCGCCGCCGTCCACCGGGATCACCGCTCCGTTCACGTAGCTGGACTCGGCGGACAGCAGCCAGGCGATCACCGCTGCCACCTCCTCCGGCCGGCCGAACCGGCCCGCCGGAACCCGCGCCTCGATCTGCCGGACCACCGCATCCTCGTCCTCGGTCATGCGGGTCCAGATCTGCCCGGGACAGACGGCGTTGCACCGGATCCGGTTGCCGTACTCGACCGCCAGCGACTGCATCAGGTTGGCCACCGCCGCCTTGGTCGCGCTGTAGGCCGCCAGCTGATCGTGACCACGCAGGCCCGCAATGGAGGACACCGACACGATCGATCCGCGCGCTGCCAGCAGCTCCGGCAGCAGTTCCCGGGTCAGCACCATGACGCCGCTCAGATTGACCGTGAGCAGCAGGCCCATCTCCTCGTCATCGGTCGAGTCGAACGGCTTGCGGCAGGACATTCCCGCGTTGTTGACCAACCCGATCAGCCCCGCGCCGACCTCGGCGCGAACCGCCTCGATCAGCCCGGCCCGCTGCTCGGGCACCGCCAGGTCGCAACAGACGAATCTAGACCCGGGAGCGACCGACTCGACCACCCGTCCGGCGGCCTCGCCCCGCCCGCAGAACAGCACCCGTAGCCCGTCCCGGGCCAGCCGCTGCACCGTTGCCCGCCCGATACCAGAGGTACCCCCCGTGACCACAGCCAGCTGCGTCACCCGTATTCACCGGCCCGGCGGCACGCGCCGCACCCCGGGGATCGGCCGCACCGCCCCGTCACACGATCCACGCGTCGTCGACCTTCCACAGCAGGTACACCTCGTCGCCGGGCGCGCAGGTACTGCGATCGGCGGCGCCCTCCAGCACGACACCCCGGGTATCGGCGCCGATGGTCAGCCGAACCTTGCGGCTACTGCCCTGGTAGACGACATCGGCGACCACCGCGGCCACCCAGTCCACATCGGGCGACACATCTTCCGGGGGCTGGGCTCCCGCAGCATTACGGGGCTGCAGCCAGGCATGCTCGGGGCGGATCATCAGGGATACCTCGCCGCGCCGATCGGGCAGCGATATCCCCACCCGGAAGGCGCCGAACGGCGTCGTCACGGCTGCCTCGCCGACCCCGCGGGTGCCGGTGAGAATCGTGGACTCGCCCAGGAATCGCGCGCTGAACAGCGAGCTGGGCCGCTCGTACACCTCGTGCGCGGCGCCGATCTGGTCGACGCGACCGTCCTTGATCACCGCGATCCGGTCGGACAGCGCGAGCGCCTCTTCCTGATCGTGTGTGACGAACACCAGCGTCTTGCCGACCACCCGGTGCAGCCGCCGAATCTCCTCCTGCAGCTCGCCGCGCAGCGCCTTGTCCAGCGCGCCCAGTGGCTCATCCATCAGCAGCAGTTCGGGGTCGAAAACGACGGCCCTGGCCAGGGCGACGCGCTGCCGCTGACCTCCGGAGAGCTGATCGGGCTTGCTGGCCGCTCGCTCCGCCAGATGCACCAATTCCAGGGCCTGCCGTACCCGCTGGTTCCGTTCGGGCCCCGCGATCTTGCGCTGCCGCAGTGGGAATTCGACGTTCTGCGCCACCGTCATGTGCGGGAACAGCGCGTAGTTCTGGAAGACCATCCCGATGTCGCGCCGATGCGGTGGCAACGTGGTGACGTCGGTGCCGCGAATGCTCACCCGGCCCGAGGTGGGCGCGAGGAATCCGGCGATGATGTTCAGCAGGCTGCTCTTGCCCGATCCGCTGGGCCCCAGCAGGGTCAGCAGCTCACCGGGCTGCACCGCCAGGCTGATGCCATCGACGGCCGGGCGGGCGCCGCCCGGGTAGGACATCACCACATCGGTCAGCTCAATCTGCGCCTGCTCAGACACCGCGTGCGGCTCCCTTGCGTCGGACCACTCGGGTGGCATGGAATCCCACGATCGCCAACGTGCTCAGCACGATGACCACGGTGGCCGCCGCGGCGATGGTGGGGTCGGTCTCGCTGGTGACACTCACATACATCTCCACCGGTAGGGTCCTAAACGACGCGTCCTGGATGAACAGCCCGACGACGATCTCGTCGAAGGACGTCATGAACGCGAACAGCGCACCGGACAGCACGCTGGGCAGGATTAGTGGCACGGTCACCTGGGTGAATCGATTCCACGGCGTGGCTCCCAGGCCCGCTGCCGCCTTGGCATAGTTGGGATCCAGGGCGCGCAGCCCGGCAGTAACGGTGACGATCGGGAACGGTAGCGCCAGCACGGTATGCGCCAGCACGAACCCGGTGTAGGTGCCGACGAGCCCCAGCCGGAGGTAGGCACCGTAGATCGCGATGGCCACCACGATCCCGGGAAAGATCAACGGCGCCAACAGGAACCCGTTCAACAGGCCCGACCACCGCCGGCGCATCTTGACCAGCGCGATGGCGGCGAGGGTGCCCAGCACCGTCGCCACCACGGCGACCAACAGCCCGACGGTGAACGAATGGATGATCGCCTGACGCCACACGTCGCTGGAAAACAGGTTCCGGTAGAAGCGCAGGGACCAGCCCTTGGGTGGGAAGCTGAACGTCTTCGTCGCGGAGAAGCTGACCGGAATGACGATGAGCGTCGGCAGGATGAGCCAGATCGCCACGATGGTGCAGACGATCGTCAGCACCACCGGCTTGCGCCCTCGCGCTCTGCTGGCCGGCACGTCACACCCTCTCGATCGTGGCGCCGGAACCCACCTTGGCGGCTCCGCCCAGCGCGCCGAGGATGACCCCGGTGACGATGACCAGCACCACGGCGAGGGCGCTGCCGAATCCGAAGTCCAGCTGGTCGCCGATCTTGATCGCGATGTATTGGGACAGCAGGGCGTTGTGCGAGGAGCCGAGAATCTGCGGGGTGACGTAAAAGCCCAGCGATAGCACGAAGACCAGGAACCAGCTGGAGATGATCCCCGGGCGAGACAGCGGCAGATAGATCCGGGCGAATGCCACGTGCCGCCGCGCGCCAAGCCCCTGTGCGGCCTGCAGCAGCGTTCGGTCGATGCCCTGCATCGTGGAGTACAGCGGGAACACCGCAAAGGGCATGATGACCTGCGCCATGCCGATGGTCACCGCCACCGCGGAGCCCAGAATGTTGAGACCACCCAGATGCAGCGACTCAAAGAGATGGTCCAGCGGCCCGTTGGACTGGAACAGCACGTACCAGGCGAACGTCCGGGCCATCAGGCTGGTCCAGAACGGGATCAGCACGATCAGTGTCAGCACGGTCCGCCAGGACGGCGTCGCGATGGTCATCAGGTACGCGTACGGGTAGGCCAGCAGCACCGTCACCACGGCGACGATGACGCTGACCTCGAGGGTCCGCAGGATGATGACCAGCGAGGTGCGGTCGGTGAACACCGCCGCGTAGTGCTGCAGGCCCAGGGTCGGCTCGCTGAAACTGCGCCACAGCATAAACAGCAGGGGCGCGACGAAGACCGCCATCAGGACCACGACGCCGGGTATTGCCCCGGCGCCGCGGAACTTCTCGCGCCGGGCGATCCCGCCGGCGGTCTCCGTCACCCTCGTCATCCCTTCGTCAGCCCGTCTGGCCCACGCATCGGTCTTGCCATTGGTCGAAGCGGCACCGCGCTATCCGACGCTCCAGGCGCTGAACTTGTTGTGTGCCATGTCCCAGTTATCCGCCCACCACTTCTGGTTGCGCTGCAGCACATCGTATTTGTCCTGCTTGTCGAAGGTCATCGAGAACTTGCCGATGGTGGTGGACTCGGCGGGCACGGTGGCCTTGGTGTTGATCGGCGCGTAGGCGACCTGCTTGGCGAACTCGCTCTGCGGGCCGGCGCCGATCGCGTAGTTGATGAACTTGATGGCCTCATCGGCGTGTGGCGCGCCCTTCGGGATCGCCCAGACGTCGTAGGCGAAGACGCTGGCATTCCAGACCGGGGCATAGGGGGCGCCGTCGTCGACCGCGACGGACGCGCGGCCCGGCCAGGTGATGATCATGTTGACCTGCTTGCTGGACATCATCTGCACTGCCTCGGCACCGGTATTCCAGGTCACCAGGTCGCTCTTGATGGTGTCCAGCTTCGCGAAGACCTTGTCGAAGTCGATCGGGTAAACCTTGTCATTGTCATGCACGATCGACTTCATCACTCCCTCGACCACGTACAGCGGATCGGCTCCGATAGCCCGCTTGCCGGGGTAGGTCTTGGTGTCGAAGAACGCATCCCATGAATCCGGCGCCGGCTTACCGGCATAGGCCTCGGTGTTGTAGTACAGCACCACCCCGGTGCGATAGTTCGGCACACCGCAGTCGGTGACCTTGAGATTATCCGGAATGTCGGAGGTATCGATCTTCGACATGTCGATCTTCTCGAACAGCGTGCCGCATTCCTGCATCACGATCGGGACGTCGGCATCGACGACGTCCCAGGTGGTATTGCCGGCCTCCACCATTGCCTTGATCTTGGCGTAGTCGGTCGGCTGGTCGCTGGTCACCTTGACGCCGCTCTCCTGGGCGAATGGGTCGACCATGGCCTTGGTCATCGCATCCTGCGTGCTGCCGCCGAAGGCAACAAAGGTGAGTTCCCCGGACCCGGAACCGCCTCCACCACCGCTTCCGCAGGCCGCCATCGTCATGCCCAGCACCGCGGTCAGGCCGACCGCGGCCAGCACACCCCTGCGACGAGTGGTCCTTCCGATCATCTGCATTCTCCTGCCATCTTCCGTTACTGCATCGGCTACCAATTCAGTCTCGTAGCGTGCCATGTCCAGTCGATCACCCGCCCGCCCCGCGGATCCGCGATCGGCTACCCATAGTCGACGTCGGTGGCGTATCGGGGGTCGTCGTGCGCCCGCCAATACTGCTCCCGGATGCTGGTGGTGATCGGGCCGGGGAACTCGTCACCGACCGGCCGGTCGTCCAGGGTGCGGACCGGCATCACGCCGCCGGCGGTGGTGGTGAAGAACAGTTCCTGCGCGGAGCGCAATTCGGCCACCGGAAGGTCACCCACCTGCGCGGGAATGCCCGCCTCGGCCGCGATTTCCAGCACTGTCTGTCGGGTGATGCCCAGTAGACACCCGGTCTTCGGGGTACGCAGCACTCCGTCGACCACGGCGAAGACATTGAAACCGGGGCCCTCGGTGACATTCGCGTAGCGGTCCAGCAGGATGCCGGTCTCGTTTCCACGGTCCACCGCATCCCAGGTGGCCCGGATCAGGTCACCCCAGTGGTAGTTCTTCACCCGCGGATCCACTGCACGGTCCGAGATTCGCTCCACCGGGCTGATTACGGCCCGCACGCCGGCCTGTTGCTGCTCCGGGGAGAACACCCACACGAACGGCAAGACATAGGCGTAGAACTGGTTGGCGTAGGTGCGTAGATCGCGCGATCCGGAGGGCGACCACCCCCTGGTCACCATCATGCTCACGTAGGCGTCCCGGATCCCCGTGCGAGCCACCAGGTCCAGCAGGATCTGCCGCACCGCGGTCCGGTCGTGTTCCAGGCGCAGCCGCAGTTTCGAGGCGTTGTGCAGGAAGCGGTCCAGATGATCGTCCAGCCGGAAGAAGCGCCCATGCCAGACCGACACCACATCGTAGGTGACGTCGGAATGCGTGAACCCGCTGTCCACGATGGGAATTCGCGCCTCGTGGATCGGCACGACGGCTCCCTGGATGAAGGCCGCACCCCTGCCGAATCGCTGCCGGGCCGCCCCCTCGCCGGTCGTTCCCATGGACTCGTCAGCGCTCCTGCCGAGCTCGCCCCGTCCAGCCATCGACGCTGGTCCTCCGTTCGCCGCGGGTGTCGATCGCTCTCAGTGTGGCCCGCAACACACGACTCGGCTACCTCACTTTCCGAGAATCAGCCGACTCGACATTGGAGAACCCACGATAGACGTCCGCTCCCGATCCGGTCCGTGCGCCCCGGTGTCGGACCCGCGGGGAACAATGGGCGGGTGAGCGAGAAGACCCTGACCCGCATCGCGGCACTGCTGCGCAAGGCCGAATCCACCGACAACGAACACGAGGCCGACGCCTTCCTGCAGGCCGCACAGCGGCTGGCCACCGAGGCGTCGGTGGACCTGGCGGTGGCGCGGGCCCACACGATCAGCAAGGAGCGCCGTGCCACCCCCACCCAGCGCGAGGTCGTCATCGGCGAGCACGGCAGGCGTGGGCTGCGCACCTATGTGGAGCTGTTCCTGGCCATTGCGCGGGCCAACGACGTGCGCTGCGACATCGCCCGGGATTCGACCCGGGTGTTCGCCTACGGGTTCGACGCCGATCTGGACACCACCCATGCGCTGTACGCCTCGCTGGTCGTGCAGATGGTGCGGTCCTCCGACGAGTTCATCAAGTCCCGCCGGTACGCCACCGAACAGGTCGAGCGCTGGTCGGCGCAGCAGCGGCGCTGGGAACTCCGGCCGGTCAGCCCGATCACCGCCCGCCTGAGCTTCCAGCGGGCCTACGCCCAGCGGATCGGCCGGCGGCTGCACGAGGCCCGCCAGGCGGCCACCGACCGGGTGGTCGAGCGGCGCCCGACGGCGGGAGTGGCACTGGCCCTGCGGGACAAGGAGATCGAACTGGTCGACCACTATCGGGCACACACCACCGCCCGGGGTACCTGGCAGGGTTCCGCTGCGTCCGCCGGGCACTCGGCGCACGCCAGCCGGGCCGGCGACCGCGCCGCCCGCACCGCCCGGCTGGGAACCGAGCGGGAAATCGGCGGTGCGCCGGCGGGTATCGGACGGTGACGACGTCTCCGGCCGGGGCACGGCGGTGACGAAGCCCCCCGACCCACCCACGATCGGAGCCCTGCGGTGACGGAGCATCCGAGCACTGCCCCGAACCGGGCGCGAGACTCCCAGCGGGTGGCGCTGTATGCCGCCGAGGACCAGGTCGCGCGAATCCTGGACCGGTCGGCCGAGTTCCCGGTCGTCGAGGTGGCCGGTTCGCGGCTGACGCTGCCCCCGGAACGGCACTTCGCGGACCTAGGCTCCGTGCAGGCCTACATCGACGCCGTGTTGGCCCTGCGGTGGGTGCGGGACAGGTGGCCGCAGACGGCCGGCCGAGCGGTGACGGTGCGGGAACGGCGCAGCGCGTCGCGGGCCCACTACGAACCGGACACTGCCACGGTCGCGCTGCCGCTACACCGCGGCAACCGGGCGTGGGCGCTGCGCGAACTGGTGGTGCTGCACGAGATCGCGCACCACCTGGGTGACCCGGCCGACGTCGGGCACGGCGCGGCGTTTGCCGGGCGGCTGGTGGAACTGCTCGACGGAATCGTTGGCCCGGAGGCCGCCCTGCTGATGCGGGTGGCCATGGCCGACCAGGGGGTGGCCGTCGCCTGAACCCGCACCGGCCGGCTCGCCGCGCCGCTGGCTACAGTGCCGGAATGAGCCCGCCGAAGCCCGTCACCGCCGCGAACCATCTGGATCCGCAGGAATTCCGCCGCCAGGGACATGCGGTGATCGACTGGCTGGCCGACTACTACGAGCGCATCGAATCGTTCCCGGTCCGCTCGGCCGCCCGTCCCGGCGACATATCGGCCGCGCTCCCCGTCGATCCGCCGCGCGGCGGGGAGGGCATCGAGGCGCTGCTGGCCGACCTGGACGAGGTGGTCATGCCCGGGATCACGCACTGGCAGCACCCGTCGTTCTTCGCGTACTTCCCCGCCAACAGCTCGGGCCCCGCCATCCTGGGCGACCTGCTGTCCTCGGGGCTGGGCGTGCAGGGCATGGTGTGGGCCACCAGCCCCGCCGCAACCGAGGTGGAGACCCGGGTGATGGACTGGCTGGCCGCCCTGCTCGACCTGCCAGATCGGTTCCGCTCCACCGGATCGGGCGGCGGCGTGATCAACGACACCGCGTCGACGGCAGTACTGACCGTGCTGGTCGCGGCGCTGCATCGGGTCAGCGGCGGGCGTGCTCGCGCCGAGGGGCTCGACGGCCGGTACACCGTGTACTGCTCCACCGAGGCACATTCCAGCGTCGCCAAGGCCGTCACGGTGGCGGGTATCGGCGCGAACCGGCTGCGCCTCGTCGACACCGTCACCCCCGGCGGCCCCATGAACGTCGCCGCGCTGGCCACGGCGATGGACGCCGACGCGGACGCCGGACTGGTGCCCACCATGGTCGTATCCGCGGTCGGCAGCACCGGCACCGGCGCCGTCGATCCGACGGCCGAGATCGCGCCGATCGCTGCCCGGCACGGTGCCTGGCTGCATGTGGACGCGGCGTGGGCGGGGGTGGCCGCGGTGGCGGCGGAGCATCGCGCGCTGCTCAACGCGGGGCTGCCGCTGGCCGACTCGTACGTCACCAACCCGCATAAGTGGCTACTCACCACGTTCGACTGCGACGCGCTATACGTGGCCGATCGGAACAGCCTGATCGGCGCGCTGACCCAGACGCCGGAATACCTGCGCACCGCGCAGTCCGACGCCGGCACCGTGATCGACTACCGGGACTGGCACCTGCAACTGGGCCGGAGGTTCCGGGCGCTCAAGCTCTGGGCGGTGCTCCGGCACTACGGGGCGGACGGGCTAGCCGCCCACATCCGATCCGGTGTCGCGCTGGCCGACCGGTTCGCCGACGCGCTCGGCCGTGACGAGCGGTTCCGCATCACGCATCGGCGGCTCGGGTTGGTGTGCCTGCACGTGCACACGGGGCGGGGTGTCGAGGCGGACAATGCTGCGACGGCGGCGCTGATGCAGGCCGTGAACGACTCGGGCGCCGCATATCTGTCGCACACCGCGGTGGCCGGCCGCACGCTGCTGCGGGTGGCGGTCGGAGCACCGACGACGGCGCAGCACCACATCGACGCGCTGGTCGCCCAGCTACGAAGCGCTCTCTCGCCCGGCGGGTGATCCGCGGAGCCGCCGCTACCGCAGCCGGACCAGCCCCTCCTGCACCACGGTGGACAGCAGCCGTCCGTCCGCCGAGAAGAAGTGCCCCATACCGAGTCCGCGGGCCCCGGAAGCGCTGGGCGAGGCCGTGTCGTAGAGCACCCACCCGTCCATCCGGAACGGCCGGTGAAACCACATCGCGTGATCCAGCGACGCCATCTGCAGCCGGTCTATCCCCCTGGCCAGGCCGTGGTTGATCAGCACCGAGTTCAGCAACGTGAGGTCGGAGGCGTAGGCCATCAGGCACACCTGCAGCAGCGGGTCATCCGGCAGCACGCCGTCGGTGCGAAACCACACCTGAGTACGCGCCCCGGGCCGGGGGCCGCCCGACCGCGCCGACCAGGGCGGGTCGGTGACGTACCGGATGTCGAACGGGCGCGGAATGCTCGCCAGCGGCTGCAACGACTCCCGGGCGGGGGCGAGCCGCTCGGCATAGCTGGGCAGATCGTCCGGGGCGGGCACGTCCGGCATGGCGATGCCGTGGTCCACGCCCGGCTCCTGCACCTGAAACGACGCAGACATCGCAAAGATCGGCACCCCGTGCTGGATGGCCACCACCCGGCGCGTGGTGAACGAGTGCCCGTCCCGGGCGCGATCCACCTCGTAGACGATCGGAACCCGCGGGTCACCGGGGCGCATGAAGTAGCCGTGCAGCGAGTGCACGCGCCGCTCGGGCGGAACGGTGCGCCCGACCGCCGTCAGCGACTGGGCGGCCACCTGCCCGCCGAACACCCGGATCGGCGATACCTCCGGCGACCGGCCGCGAAACAGGTTGTCCTCCAGACGTTCCAGGTCCAGCAGGGCGACCAGCGCATCCAGCACCAGCTGCCCGCGGGGCACTCCATCGGAGTCCAGTTGTACGTGCGGCACGCTGACCACCGTAGGCCCCGGCGCCGGCCGCCCCGTCACCGCACTGATCACCGTTCCAGCCGCGTACCAACTCGGCCGAAATGTGACGGGGGTGACGGGAGATGCCGAGTTCGCACGCGCCGGCGACGCCGGTTGGTGCCCAGCGTCAGCGTCAGATGTCGTCGGCCCCGACGCGGTGCACCCGGATCAGGTTGGTCGAGCCACTGGTGTTGGGCGGCGAGCCGGCGACGATCACCACGGTGTCCCCGGTACCGAACCCATCGATGTGCAGCACCGCACCGTCCACCTGACCCACCATGGCGTCGGTGGAGTCGACGACCGGCACCACGAACGCCTGCACGCCCCAGGTCAGGGACAGCTGCCGGTAGGTGGTGCCCATGGGCGTGAAGGCCAGCAGCGGCAGCCGGGTGTGCAGGCGGGCCAGCCGGCGCACGGTGTCGCCCGTCTGAGTGAACGCCACCAGCGCGGCCACGCTCAAGCGCTCGCCGATGTCCCGCGCGGCATAGGACAGCACGCCCCGCTTGGTGCGCGGCACGTGCGTCAGTGGCGGCACCACCACCGACTCGTTCTCCACGGCCTCGATGATCCGGGCCATGGTCTGCACCGCGAGTGTGGGATACCTGCCGACCGAGGTCTCCCCCGACAGCATCACCGCATCCGCGCCGTCCAGCACCGCATTGGCCACGTCGGATGCCTCGGCCCGGGTGGGCCGGGAGTGCTCGATCATGGAGTCGAGCATCTGGGTCGCCACGATCACCGGCTTGGCGTTCTCCCGCGCGATCTGCACCGCGCGCTTTTGCACCAGCGGCACCTGCTCCAGCGGGAGTTCCACACCCAGGTCGCCGCGGGCCACCATCACTCCGTCGAAGGCCAGCACGATCGCCTCGAGATTGGCCACCGCCTCGGGCTTCTCCAGCTTGGCGATGACGGGGACGTGCGGCGCGCCGACCTCGTCCATGACGGCGCGCACCAGGTCCACATCCCCCGCCGACCGCACGAAGGAGAGCGCCACGAAGTCGACTCCGAGTTCCAGCGCGAACTTCAGATCGTCGATGTCCTTCTGGCTCATCGCGGGTACCGAGACGTTCATCCCCGGCAACGAGATGCCCTTGTTGTTGGAGACCTCACCGCCCTCGGTGACGGTGCAGATCACATCGCTGCCGCGGACCTCATCGACCTTCAGCCCGACCTTGCCGTCGTCGATCAGTAGCCGGTCGCCGGGACGGGCGTCGCTGGCCAGGCCGCCGTAGGTGGTCGACACCCGGTCGTGGTCGCCGACAATGTCGTCGACGGTGATGGCGACCTGCTCCCCGGTGGCCCACTGCACGGGGCCGTCGGCGAACCGGCCCAGCCGGATCTTGGGACCTTGCAAGTCGGCGAGGATGCCGATGGGCCGACCGGCGCCCTCCGCGGCGGCGCGCACCCGCTCGTACACCGCCCGGTGGTCGGCGTGGTCGCCGTGCGAGAAGTTCATCCGGGCCACGTCCATGCCCGCAGCCACCAGGTCGCCGAGGGCCTCCGGGCTGGAGGTCGCGGGGCCGAGGGTGCAGACGATCTTGGCGCGGCGGTTCATCCGGTGACCTTCCGAGTCGAGCGGGCGCCCACCGGCATGGTGAGCGCTGTCACATCGGTGAGCGTACTCGGCGCAGCTTGAACGATTCCGAAGGGCCCGCGCTCACCCATGTCGCCGTCCCGCCGGGTTCCGCTCAGGCCAGCGGCATCGCCGTCGGCTCCAGCGCGCGGGGCAGCGCCGAGGACCCGGCCAGATAGGCGTCCACACCCGCGGCCGCCGAGCGGCCCTCGGCGATCGCCCACACGATCAGCGACTGCCCGCGCCCGGCGTCTCCGGCCACGAACACCCCCGGAACGCTGCTGGCGTAGCTCGCGTCCCGGCGCAGCGTGCCGCGTCGGGTGACCGAGATTCCCAGCTCGCGCACCAGCCCGCCGGTCTCCGGCCCCGCGAAGCCCAGCGCCAACAGCACCAGGTCCGCATCAATGCGGGTCTCGGTGCCGGGCGTCGGCACGAAGCCGCCCGGCACCCGGGTGCCCTCCTGCAGATGGATCGCGCAGACCGCGCCGTCGCGCTGCTCGAACAGGGTGGAGTTCACGCCGAACAGCCGCTCACCACCCTCCTCATAGGGGGTCGCGGAGCGCAGCAGCAGTGGGTACGTCGGCCACGGCGTCGACGGGTCCCGGGTCGGCGGGGGCTGGCGCCGGATGTCCAGCTGGGTGACGCTGGCCGCGCCCTGCCGGAGCGCCGTGCCATAGCAGTCGGTCCCGGTGTCACCGCCGCCGATGATCACCACGTGCTTGCCGGCGGCCGTGATCGCCGGCTCGACCGGGGCGAGCCCCGCACCCGCCGGCTGCTCGACGGCCTTGTTGGATCCGACCAGGTACTCCATCGCCAGGTGCACGCCGGCAGCGTGCCTGCCGGGCAGGTCCAGTTCCCGGGGCACCGTCGCACCGATCGCCACCACCACCGCGTCGAACCGGGCCATCAGCTCGACCGGCGCCAGGTCGACGCCCACCTCGCAGTGCGTCAGGAAGCGCACGCCCTCGGCGGCCAGCTGATCCAGCCGCCGGTCCAGCACCGCGGAGGCCATCTTGTACTCCGGGATGCCGTAGCGCAGCAACCCGCCGATCCTGCTCTCCCGCTCGAACACCGTCACCGCATGCCCGGCGCGCCGTAGTTGCTGGGCGGCCGCCAGCCCGGCCGGACCGGATCCGATCACCGCCACCCGCCGCCCCGTCTCAAGCTCCGGCGGTCGCGGCGTCAGGCCGTAGCCGGCGGCAATGGCGCGGTCGGCGATCTCCTGCTCGATGAGCTTGATCGTCACCGGCTCGTCGTCGATGCCCAGCACGCATGCGCCCTCGCACGGCGCCGGGCACAGCCGCCCGGTGAACTCCGGGAAGTTGTTGGTGGCGTGCAGCCGCTCCGAGGCGTCCTCCCACCGGTTCAGCCGGACCAGGTCGTTCCACTCCGGGATCAGATTGCCCAGCGGGCACCCCTGGTGGCAGAACGGGACCCCGCAGTCCATGCAGCGAGTGGCCTGCTCGGCCGTGGCCTGTGCCGGGAACGGTTCGTACACCTCGCGCCAGTCCCGCAGCCGCTCCGGAACCGGCCGATGCTCCGGGGTGTGCCGCTCGAACCGCAGAAAGCCGCGCGGGTCAGCCACGAGTCACCTCCATGATCAGCTCGTCGGTGCGGGCGGCGTCCAGACCGTCGTCCGCGGCGCGCCGCCGGACCTGTAGCACCCGGGCATAGTCGCGCGGCAGGATCCGGGTGAACCGGCCGGCCGCGGTGGGCCAATCCGCCAGCAGCGAGGCCGCCAGCGGGCTCCCGGTGCGTGCCACGTGGTCGGCGAGCACCCCGGCCAGCCAGTCGGTGTCGCCGGCGTCGGGGCCGGCCAGATCGACCAGTTCGGTGTTCACCGCGGCCGGGTCCGCGTCCAGCAGGAACGCCATGCCGCCGCTCATCCCGGCCCCCACGTTGCGCCCGGTGGGTCCGAGGATCACCGCACGTCCGCCAGTCATGTACTCCACCGCATGGTCTCCGGCGCCCTCGCATACCAGCAGCGCCCCGGAATTGCGCACCCCGAACCGCTCCCCCACCACCCCGCGCAGGTATATCGCTCCCGAGGTGGCGCCATATCCGATGGTGTTGCCGGCAATCACCTGGCGGCCGGCGTCGGTGGGCGCCACCGGAGTATCGGGGTCCGGACGCACCGCCAGCACCCCACCGGACAGGCCCTTGCCGACGTAGTCGTTGGCGTCCCCGGTGAGGGTGATCTCGACGCCGCGGGGCAGGAACGCGCCCAGCGACTGTCCGGCGGTACCGGTGAGCTCGACCCGGATAGTGCCGTCCGGCAACCCGTCGGGGCCGCGACGCCTGGTGACCTCCGCGCCGAGCAGTGTGCCTACCGCCCGATCGATGTTGTGCACGTCGGTGTCGATCCGGACCGGCTCGCCGGCCGCCAGCGCGGGTTCGGCGGCGACCAGCAGCCGGGCGTCCAGGATGCCGGACAGTTCCTGTCGGGCGGGGGCGGTGCAGCGCAGACCGGCATCGGAGTCGGCGACCTGCAGCAACGGCGCCAGGTCGATGCCCCGGGACCGCCCGTCGGCGACGGCGGCCGACACATCCAGCAGCTCGGCGTGCCCGACCGCCTCGTCCAGCGTGCGGAATCCCAACTCGGCCAGCACCTCTCGCACCTGGTCGGCCAGGAACAGGAAGAAGGTCTCCACGAACTCCGGGGTGCCGGTGAACCGCTTGCGCAGCACCGGATTTTGGGTGGCGATACCTACCGGGCAGGTGTCCAGGTGGCACACCCGCATCATCACGCAGCCCGCCACCACCAGTGGTGCGGTGGCAAACCCGAACTCCTCCGCCCCGAGCAACGCCGCGATTACCACGTCGCGGCCGGTCTTCAGCCCACCGTCCACCTGCACCCGCACCTGGTCGCGAAGCCGGTTCAACCGCAACGTCTGCTGCACCTCGGCCAGGCCCAACTCCCAGGGCTGGCCGGTGTGTTTGAGCGAGGTCAGCGGCGCCGCACCGGTTCCGCCGTCGTGCCCGGCGACGATCACGGTGTCGGCGTGCGCCTTGGTGACGCCGGCGGCGACGGTCCCGACGCCCGGCTCGGCCACCAGCTTGACCGAGATGCGCGCCACCGGATTCGCGCAGTGCAGATCGAAGATGAGCTGCTTGAGGTCCTCGATGGAGTAGATGTCGTGGTGCGGCGGCGGAGAGATCAGGCCCACCCCGGGGGTGGCGTGCCGGGTAGCCGCGATCCACGGATACACCTTGTGCCCCGGGAGCTGGCCGCCCTCGCCGGGTTTCGCGCCCTGCGCCATCTTGATCTGGATCTCGTCCGCGTTCACCAGATAGGCGCTGGTGACACCGAACCGGCCGGATGCCACCTGCTTGATGGCCGACCGTCGGCGCGGATCCAGCAACCGCTCGACGTCCTCTCCGCCCTCGCCGGTGTTGGACCGTCCGCCCAGCCGGTTCATGGCGATGGCCAGCGTCTCGTGCGCCTCGATCGAGATCGATCCGTAGGACATCGCACCGGTGACGAACCGCCGGACGATCTCCGAGGCGGGCTCGACCTCGCCGACCGGAACCGCCGGACGCGTCCCGGTGCGCAGCTCGAACAGGCCCCGCAGGGTGCCGCCGTCCCGGGAGTCCGCGTCCACCGCATCGGTGTACCGGCGGAACACCGAGCGCTGCTGAGTCCGGGTGGAATGCTGCAACAGGTACACGGTCTCGGGATTGAACAGGTGCCGCTCGCCCTCACGGCGCCACTGGTACTGGCCGCCCACCTCCAGTCCGCGGTGCTGCAGCGCGGTGGGGTTCGGGGTGAAGGCCAGCGCGTGCCGGGCGGCCACGTCGGCGGCGATGCGGTCCAGGCCGGTACCACCGGTCCGGGTGACGGTGCCGGTGAAGTACTCGTCGAGCACCTGCTGCTGCAGACCAAAGCTGGCGAATACCTGGGCGCATCGGTAGGAGCCGATGGTGGAGATGCCCATCTTGCTCATCACCTTGAGCACGCCCTTGGTCAGCGCGTGCAGCAGGTTGGTGATGGCAGCGGCCGGCGAGACGTCGCCCAGCAGACCGGATTCCGCCATGTCCTCCACGGTTTCCAATGCCAGGTAAGGGTTCACCGCGCCGGCTCCGTAGCCGAGCAACAGCGCCAGGTGGTGCACCTCGCGGGCGTCTCCGCTCTCCACCACCAGCGCCACCCGGGTGCGAGCCTTGACCCGGATCAGATGCTGGTGCACGGCGGAGGTCAGCAGCAACGACGGGATCGGCGCGTGCTCGGCGTCCGAGTCGCGATCGGAGAGCACGATGGTGCCGGCACCGCAGGCGATGGCCTCGTCCACCTCGGCCCGCACCCGTTCGATGGCCGCCGCCAGCGCGGCGCCGCCGCCGGCCACCCGATAGTGCCCGGCGATCACCGCGGCCGCATAACCCGGCAGATCGCCATCGTCGTTGATGCCCACCAGCTTGGCCAGCTCATCGTTGTCGATCACCGGGGTGGGCAGCAGGATCTGCCGGCAGGACGCCGGACCGGCGTCCAGCAGGTTCTGCTCGGGTCCGATCACGCTGGCCATGGAGGTGACGATGGCTTCGCGCACCGCATCCAGCGGTGGGTTGGTGACCTGCGCGAACAGCTGGGTGAAGTAGTCGAAGATCATCCGCGGCCGATCCGAGAGCACCGCCTGCGGCGTGTCGTCGCCCATGGATCCGGTGCCTTCGGCCCCGGCTGTGGCCATCGGGGTCAGCAGTACCCGCAGTTCCTCTTCGGTGTAGCCGAACAGTTGCTGGCGGCGCAGCACCGCCAGGTGGTCCGGAACGACGTGCTGGCGGTCGGGCAGGTCCGCCAGGCGTAGCAGCCCCGCGTCCACCCAGTCCCGGTAGCGCTGCCCGGCGGCCAGCTCACGCTTGATCTCCTGATCCGGCACAATCCGCCCGGATGCGGTGTCCACCAGGAACATTCGGCCCGGCTGCAACCGACCGCGGCGGACCACCTGCGAGGGCGGGATGGGCAGCACCCCGGATTCGCTGGCCAGGATCACCCGGCCGCCGGCGGTGAGCCACCAGCGTCCCGGGCGCAGCCCGTTGCGGTCCAGCACCGCGCCGAGCAGGGTGCCGTCGGTGAAGGTGACGCAGGCCGGACCGTCCCAGGGTTCGATCAGCGAGGCGTGGAACTCGGCGAAGGCCTGCATGTCGGGGTCCATGCCCGGCTTGTGTTGCCAGGCCTCGGGAATCATCATCAGCACCGCGTGCGGCAGCGACCGGCCGGCCAGGTGCAGCAGTTCCAGGACCTCGTCGAAGGTGGCCGAGTCGGAGGCGCCCGGGGTGCACAGCGGGAACGTCCGCGCCAGGTCGCCGGGAATGGCGTCGGTGGCCAGCAACGATTCTCGGGCGCGCATCCGGTTCCGGTTGCCGCGGATGGTGTTGATCTCGCCGTTGTGCGCGATGTACCGGAACGGGTGGGCCAGCGGCCAGGCCGGGAAGGTGTTGGTGGAAAACCGGGAGTGCACCACGGCGATGGCGCTGCTGGTGCGCGGGTCGGTGAGGTCGGGGAAGAACGGGGCAAGCTGGTCGGTGGTGAGCATGCCCTTGTACACCAGGGTGCGCGAGGACAGGGACGGGAAGTAGACGGCGCAGCCGGCGGTGACGGAGTCGTGCTCGATGCGCTTGCGGGCCGGGTAGACCAGCCGGTCCAGCGCCACACCCTGCGGACGGGGTTCGCCGGTGGGCGCCGGAGCCGCCAGGACGAGCTGTTCCATGGCCGGCATGACCTCCAGGGCGGCCTGCCCGGCGCCGGATCCGGCGGGGTCGACGGGGACCGGGCGCCAGCCGACGAGGTCCAGGCGCTCGTCGGTGACGATGTCTTCGATCAGGCGCCTGGCGCGGGCGCGCTCACCGGGGTCGGCGGGCAGGAAGGCGATGCCCACCGCGTAGGCCTGGCCGGGCTCGCCCGCGGGGTCGCGCTCCGGCAACGGGAAGGGGCACACCGCGCGCAGCAACTCGTCGGGGATCTGCAGCAGCAGCCCGGCTCCGTCGCCAACGCACGGGTCGGCGCCCGCGGCGCCCCGGTGGTCCATGTTGCGCAGGGCGGTGACGGCGTCGGTGATCACGTCGTGGCTGCGCCGGCCGTGGATGTCCACGATGGCGGCGACTCCGCAGGCGTCGCGCTCGAAGGACGGGTCGTACAACCCTTGCGCGCCGGGCGATGCCGAGAACGGCAGTGCGTCCGGCCGGGTGGGTGATCCAGCGTGCGGCGCGGCCGATGGCAGCGCCGCCGGGTGCCTCAAGGCGGTCGGTGGAGTCGATGGCATGGCTACATCCCGATGGCGGTGGGTGCGGTCGCGTCTCGCCGACGGCAGCGCCGTTGCTACGAAGGGCGGGCATCACGAACCACGGGAACCGGACCGAAACCGGTCGTCGCACGGGGTCGGGATCGCCGAGGTGCCGTCGTGACCGGATCGGTCACCAGGACAGCACTGGCCTAGCGTGGATCACTCTACTGCACGAATCCGGTCCGTGAGAACAGCAGGATCGGCCCAGCAACAGCGCTGTCAGGGCAAGAGCTTGCGGAGCGTGTCCCGCCGCCGGGTCAGCTCTGCGGCGGCGTCGGCGGCCAGGTTCTCCACCAGGACCGGCCACGCCTGTAATGCCCGTTCCACCGCGGCAACCGCCCGCTGCCGGCCGAGCCCGCCATCCCACCCGGCCTTCGCCGCAAGTTGTTCGAACGAGTCGAGGCCCACATCCTCGAAGCGCCGGGAACCGTTCAGATTGAGCCCCAGGTCATCGTCGGGCAGGTACAGGACCGTCGGAACGATGTCGTATGCAGGGCTCAACCGCGCGTTGCGACCGTCAGGGTAGGTGAACGCCCAGTTCTTGGTGTGGGCATCGCCGTTGCCGACCAGCACATTCACGACGACTCGGTCGATCACCTCGCCGACCGCCTCCGGTGCGTCGAGGGCGGCGACGGCCCGGGCGACCGTTTCGACATTCGCCCGCTGGTACTTGCGAGAGGGTCGTATGTCCAGGACTTGGGCCAGCTCTTCGACGTGGACGCGGGCTCCCGACCGACGATCGAACCGCTCGACCAGCAGCGCCATGCCGCCGCCCCGCACCGCCCAATCGGGCAGGCCGGTGATCGCATTGATGTCGACCAGCCGGGTGACGGGCACATCCACACCCGATTCTCGTGCAAATTCCATCGCGGCGAACTCCGACTCCGGCACACCGTCGAATCCCGCCCGCCGGTCCGGCAATTTCGCAATCCAGGTTCCCGCGTCGCCACGCGCCGGTACCGTCAACCCCCTGTCGTGATCGGCGACAGAAAACTTCAACTGCACGCCGGCCAACGAGAACTTCAGTGACTGCGGCACGCTTGACGCCGAGTCCGTGAGCTCATCGGGCTCCTCGAACTCACTGGCGTCTTCTCCACGAGGAATCGGCACCACCCGAACCGCGCCCGGAAGGTCGTCGCCACCGATGCGCGCCAACAGATGAAACTCGCGGGCCTCCGCAACATGCGCCGACTGCGCAATGGCACGTCTCAGGATCCCTTCCGGAAGCAGGTTCGAAAACCATGTCGGCAGCGCTACCGACGCTGACGGTCTCCACGATGGACCACGTTGCTCGAAGACCTGCCCCAATATGGGCCGATGCGCTTGCCGCCAATACTGCTCAAACGAAACAAAGGTGGTCCGTTCGTTCGAGCGAGCCAGCCGTCCCACGGAAATCCACCCACGGTCGGGACCCTGCAGATCAACTCGCAGGTCAAAGGCTCCGTCGTTCGTCATGCCGGATCCGGAACCCAGAGGTCCTCCAACGGAGGAATGGCCCGATCGCCGAGTTCCAGCTTCCGTTCGAGGAAGCGATCAACCGTGTTCTGTAGAAGGCGTCCTCGATGAGTGACGAAGCCCTCGACATCACGACGCCGGAGCGCGGCAGCAGCCCCATCGTCGATGACATGGCTGGCCAGCACATCAGGGTCCTCGTCCCCGGTGGGGGCGCGGTCTTCCGGATCCCACAGTGCACGCGAGCCGAGATCGGACCCTCGGCCCACAGCGAGTACCGCTATCGCCTTGGCCCCGCTCCTGGAGAAGAGCTCCGGAAGGTCCAGCGGATCCCCGTTCGGTCGCCGCGGTCCGAGTTCGGCCAGCGCGAGCATCGCAAGTCGGCTCGCTGCGGAGCTAGCATTAAATCCCGTCAACTGCGTGTGGGGCGCCGTATCCGGGACCTGCCCAAGCAGGGCAGAAACGGCTTCGAACTCGCTCGGGGCGTCGGCCGGAGACACCCTGCCCGGGTTGACCGCGCGCACGGCCTGTCGCAATGCCGGGGTCTGGCCGGCCCGGCCGTAGCCGTGTGCCCATCCGCGCCAGATCCAGCGTTCGAGGAGTCGCTCGTTGGATGGCGCGGGCTGAGGATGCATGTGGTAAAAGGCGGCAAGAACCGGAAAGGGGAACGCTGACGGCACAAGTTCGACGTGCGGCACCCCCATGTGCTGCAATAGTCGAAGGGCACGGGAGAGCGCTTGGGCCGTCAGATCGAACCACTCCGCTGGATCCTCCTGTGATGAGAACTCCCCGTGCAGGTCACGCCCCACGTTGCCGCCACGTATCGCGAGAAGACTCTGAACGACGCGCTGCTCATCCAGATCGCCGAATCCCCTGCCGCGGAGTTTCTCAATGACCGCTGCCGAACTCGCATATTCGCTCTCCCCGCCAAACAATGCGTGGAAAACCTGGGCACGATTGATCGGTCTGCCGGCCGAATTCACTCGATCGAACACGTCCCTTAACAGGGCTTCGTCGTCCTGTTCAATGACGTAAGCCGGTATTTTATAGTCGCGTAGCGACCCGGCCATCGCGTCCGCGCGGTCCAATTCATCCGGCTCGAGGTCTGCCTCGTGATCCCTCAACCAGGCCAACAGAGTGCGGCTCTCCAGGGTTACCCGAACCGGCAGCCAGTACTGCGGAACGTCACGCCGCCCGGCGTGCGAGAAGCTACCGGTGCGCAGATCGAACCACACTTCAAACCGCGGATCCCGCGGCTGTCCCACCTCAGGGGCCAACGCGGCCACGAGCGTTGTCAACCGCTGCTGTCCATCAACGACCACCAGCGCGTCGTCCGCCGACGGGGCACTGACTCTCACAGAACCGAATTGAAGTTCGGCCGGTGGTGCCGATTGCCGCCAGAGCAATAGGGTGCCAACCGGGTACCCCTTCCACATGCTGTCGAACAGGTCCGCAATGTTTCCGCTGTCCCACACGAACGACCGCTGGAATCGGGGAATGCGTAATCGCCCCTCCAGCGCAATCCGAACAATCTCGCCCGGCCCAAAGGTCGTCGAGCTCGTCTGCTTCATCCGGCTGAGTTGTTGCACGGCCTCAGGATACCGGCCAACACCGACACATCGCCCATGCTCGCGCAAGGCAGGGTGCGATATTGTGCCACCGATTCTGGCAAAAACTTGTGCCCGATTCGCGGATTGAGTCCGCTACGGACGCACCTGATCCTCTCCCATGTCGTCGGGTAGATGGTCAGCGGAGTCGAGGCCATCGTCTGATCGATCGTAGGAACGCGAGCGATCGCCACGCCGGTCCGCCACATTGGTCGCGGCCGGCTCCCCCGGATCGACATCACCGTCCGGTGCCCCGTCACCGCTCGATCCCTCGTCGCCTGCCGCGACGTCCTCAGCAGGATTCTCGTCGTCGGCGGCGTCGGGTTCACCGCGAGCGCGCGCCGCCGATGCGCCGCGGCGGCCCGGCACGATGCCGTATACGGTCGCCGGATCCTCGCGGCGCAACCGTCGGGTGGCGATCAGGTAGATCACGGCGGCCAGGAACACCGCGACCGAGACGAATACGTTGACCCGCAGGCCCAGGATGTGATTGGCGTGGTCGATGCGCAGCATCTCGATCCAGCCCCGGCCGGCGCAGTAGCCGGCGACATAGAGGGCGAACGCCCGCCCGTGGCCCAGCCGGAACCAGCGGTCCGCCCACACCACCAGCAGCGCCACCAGCACGTCCCACACCAGCTCGTACAGGAACGTCGGATGGTAGGTGCCGCACAAGATGTCGGAGGACGACTTGATCCACTCGGTGGGGAACTCCCCGGTGCCGCACTGGGCGGCCGTCCCCGCCACTCCGTCCGGGGTGCGCAGGAAGACCTGCAGGGCCCAGGGCACCGTGGTGGGCGAGCCGAACAGCTCCTGGTTGAAATAGTTGCCCAGCCGGCCGATGCCCTGGGCCAGCACGATGCCGGGCGCCAGCGCGTCGGCGACCGCACCCAACGGGATCTTGTGCCGGCGAGCACCGATGTAGGCGCCCACCGCGCCCAGGGCGATGGCGCCCCAGATGCCCAGCCCACCGTTCCAGATGGCGAACGCGTTCCACGGGTTCTTGCCGGCGGTGAAATACAGCTCGGGATCGGTGATCAGGTGGTAGATCCGCCCACCGATCAGGCCGAACGGCACCATCCAGACGGCCAGGTCGGTGATGGCGCCGGGCCGGCCGCCGCGGGCCACCAGCCGCCGGTTGCCCCAGTACCCGGCCACCAGGATGCCGACGATAATGAAGACCGCGTAGGCGCGGATCGGCAGCGGACCGAGTTCCCAGACGCCGCGCGGCGGCGACGGGATGTCCATCGGCATGGTCAGGGACGTCGGCAGGGCGAACGGCATGGTCACGAGGCTCCAGATCCTGACGGGTCCGCCGGGCTGCGTCGCACCCCGGCGGCCAGTTCGCCGGCCAGCGCCGCCACCGCACGGGCGCCGGCATGGTCACCACGCGGGACGGTGCCCGGGACATGGTTGGGCCCGGAGGCCGCCGCCACCAGCGCCGACCCGACGATGACGGCATCAGCGAACGACGCGATCTGCGCGGCCTGCTCGCCGGTGCGCACCCCGAGACCGACGCCGATCGGCAGCGTCGTGCGCTCCCGGCAGCGCGCGACCAGCGCCGGCGTCCCGGTGGACACGGTGTCCCGCACCCCGGTGGTGCCCATCACCGCGGCGGCGTAGACGAACCCGCGGCAGGCGGCGACGGTGCGCGCGATGCGCTCCGTCGGCGACGACGGGGCCACCAGGAAGATCGGCGCCAGGTCGTGCCGGCCCGCCGCCGCCAGCCACGGCGCCGCTTCGTCGACGATCAGGTCCGGGGTGATCATCCCGGCGCCGCCGGCCTGCGCCAGATCGCGCGCGAAGGCGTCCACGCCGTACGCCAGCACCGGGTTGATGTAGCTCATCACCACCGGGACCACGCCCCGCGCGGCGATCCGCTCGATCAGCGCGAACACGTCGCGGGTGCGGAACCCGGCGGCCAGCGCTGCCCGCTGCGCGCTGGCCACCACGGGACCGTCGATCACCGGGTCGGAGAACGGCAGCCCGATCTCGATCCCGTCGCAGCCGCCGTCGATGAGCGCATCAAACAGGGCCGCGCTACCCGCCAGGTCGGGGTAGCCGGCTGGCAGGTACCCCACCAGGGCAGCGCGCCGCTCGCCCCGCGCGCGGGCGAACATCTGCTCCAGCACCGCGGCCGTCACGCCGGGCCCCCGGGGTCGGCGGCGGTGGCGGCGCCCGTCGCGGCGTTCAGCCCGAAGTAGTCCATCGCGGTTTCCATGTCCTTGTCGCCGCGTCCGGAGATGGTCACCAGCACCGACCCGCCGGGACCGACCTCACGAGCGACGTCCAGCGCTCCCGCGACGGCGTGCGCCGACTCGATCGCCGGGATGATGCCCTCGGTGCGGCTCAGCAGCGCGAACGCGTCCATCGCCGCAGTATCCGTCACCGCCCGATACTCGGCCCGGCCGATCTCGGCCAGGTGTGCGTGCTCCGGCCCCACCCCGGGGTAATCCAGCCCGGCCGAAATAGAGTGCGACTCGATCACCTGGCCGTCGGCGTCCTGCAGCAGGTACGAGCGGGCGCCGTGCAGCACCCCGACGGTGCCGCCGGTGATCGTCGCCGCGTGCCGACCCGTCACGACTCCGTCACCGCCCGCCTCACAGCCCACCAGCCGTACGCCCGGGTCGTCCAGGTAGGCGTGGAAGCTGCCGATCGCGTTGGATCCGCCGCCCACGCAGGCGACCACGGCGTCCGGCAACCGGCCGGTCGCATCCAGCACCTGACGGCGCGACTCCAGGGAGATGATCCGCTGAAAGTCCCGCACCATCAACGGGTACGGATGGGGCCCGGCCGCGGTGCCGAACACGTACATCGTGTCGGCGACGTTCGTCACCCAATCCCGGAACGCTTCGTTGATGGCGTCCTTGAGGGTCGCCGATCCGTCCGTCACCGAGATCACCTCGGCGCCCAGCAGCCGCATCCGCGCGACGTTCAGCGCCTGCCGGCGCACGTCCACCTCGCCCATGTAGATGGTGCAGCGCAACCCGAACAGCGCGGCGGCGGTGGCGGTCGCGACGCCGTGCTGGCCGGCACCAGTCTCGGCGATGATCCTGCTCCGGCCGGTGCGCGAGGTCAGCAGCGCCTGGCCGAGCACGTTGTTGATCTTGTGACTGCCGGTGTGGTTGAGATCCTCGCGCTTGAGCAGGAACCGGGCTCCGCCGACCTGCTCGGTCAGCCGGCGGGCGTCGGTCAGCGGGCTCGGCCGGCCCGCATAGTCGGCGGCGAGCCGGTCGAGCTCGGCGAGGAAGGCCGGGTCGCGGCGGGCCTTGTCGTAGTCGGCAGCCACCTCGTCGAGCACGGCGACCAGCGCCTCCGGCAGCCAACGGCCACCCATCGAGCCGTAGTAGCCGCGGGTATCCGGGTCGTGCGGGGTGTCGGCCAGCCCGTCCGACGGGCGGGGGAACGGCTCGGTCGCTGCGATCGGGGTCGCCAGACAGGGCGCCCCGGTGTCGGCGGGCGCGGGGCGGTCGTTCGCCGGGGGCTTCATCACCTGGACATCACCTGGACGCGGTCACCCGTGCTCAGTGACCGGGGCGGGGGCAGGCCGGGTGCGAACCGGCGGTGACGAGATCCGAGACGGCGCTGCGCGGATCCCCGCTGGTCACCAGGCCCTCCCCCACCAGCACGGCGTCCGCTCCGGCGCCGGCATAGGCGAGCAGGTCGGAGGGGCCGCGCACACCAGATTCGGCGACGGTCACGATGCCGCTGGGCAGGCCGGGCGCGATCCTGCCGAACGCCTCGCGGTCGATCTCGAAGGTGGCCAGGTTGCGGGCATTGATGCCGATCACGGTCGCACCGGCCTGCAGCGCTCGGCTCGCCTCGGCCTCGGTGTGCACCTCGACGAGGGCCGTCATCCCCAGGGACTCGACTCGCTCCAGCAGGCCGTGCAGCACGTTCTGCTCGAGGGCCGCGACGATCAACAGCACCAGGTCGGCGCCGTACGCCCGCGCCTCATGCACCTGGTACGGGCTGATGATGAAGTCCTTGCGCAGCACCGGGATGTCCACCGCCAGGCGCACCGCGGTCAGGTCGTCCAGGCTGCCGCCGAACTGCCGGCGTTCGGTGAGCACCGAGATGGCACGGGCGCCACCGTCCGCGTAGGTCGCGGCAAGCTTGGCGGGATCGGCGATGTCGGCCAGCGCACCGCGGCTGGGACTGCGTCGCTTGACCTCCGCGATCACCCCCACCCCGGGGGCGCGCAGCGCATCGAGTGCAGCCAGCGGCGGTGCCGCATCCCGGGCGCGCGCCTTCATCTCGACCAGCGGCACCGCCGCCTCGCGGACGGCGAGGTCGTCGCGGACACCGTCGAGGATGGCTTGCAGCACACTCACCCGGTGGTCTCCTCATTCGGCGCCTGGCGGGATCGGGCCGGGGCGTCGCGATGGCCGAGGCGATCGATGGGATCGGGGCGGCCGGCGGTCGCGTCGTCTGGCCCGTCGGGCGGGCCTATGGTATCGGTCCCGGCTGTGCCTTCGTGACCGGGTGCGGAGCCGGCCACCGGGGCGATGTCGGTTTCTTCGGCGGAGACCGTCGCAGCGGTGGGGTCGGCACCGGCATCCAGCGCGCGCCACCACTCGCCCGGATCCACCGGTCCGGGCCCCTGCTGAGCTCGCGCATGGTGCAGCGCCCGCTCGCGGCGCTGAGCGGGAGCGTCGTAGGCGGACCCCATCCGGCGGGCCCGGTCGGCACCGGTCGACACCAGCAGCCCGGCCAGCACGATCAGCGCCCCGCCCGCGATCGCGAGGGTCGGGCCGGCCACCACCAACTCCGCCGGGCCGGCGGGCGTGGCCGGGCGCTGGAGCTGCGCGGCGAGCAGCCCGTCGGGCGCCGTCGTCGTTGCCAGGCAGGCCCGGATCACCACCAGCAGCCCGCCCAGTGCCACCAGCACCCCGACGGCGCGGCGCACCGGCCCGCGGCTGGCGAACATCGCCCCGAGCCCGGCCAGCGCCACCAGAGCGACCGGGACCAGCTCCCCGAGCAGCGCCGATCCGGACGCCGCCATGCGGATCTGACCGGTGAGCGCATCATGGTACTCGCGTGCCCACCAGGTCAGGCCGGACGCGCCGGCGCAGCAGCCGGCGCCGGCCAGCGCGGCGACCACCAGCAGCGCCAGCCGGCGGCTCCCGCTGGAACCACCGCGCCGGCCGGTTCTGGCGGCGTCCGGCCGGACCGGTCCGCCCGGGGCTCCGGTCATGTGACCGCCCGCCAGGTGCTCGCGGCGGCGATCGCAGCCAGCACGGCCGCCGCCTTGTTCCGGCATTCGGCGTCCTCGTTCTCCGGCACCGAGTCGGCCACCACGCCGGCGCCGGCCTGCACGTGGGCGGTCCCGGCGCGCAGTACGGCGGTGCGAATGGTGATGGCCGTGTCCGCATCGCCGGCGAAGTCGAGGTACCCGACGATGCCGCCGTACGGGCCGCGCCGGGCCGGCTCCAGGTCGTCGATGATCTGCAGCGCGCGGGGTTTGGGTGCACCCGACAGCGTGCCGGCCGGGAAGCAGGAGGTGATGGCGTCCAGGGCGGTGCGGCCCGGCGCCAGGGTGCCCGTCACCGTCGAGACGATGTGCATCACGTGGCTGTACCGCTCGACGGTGAAAAAGTCCGTCACCTGCACGCTGCCCGGCGCGCACACCCGACCGAGATCGTTGCGCCCCAGGTCGACCAGCATCACGTGCTCGCTGCGCTCCTTGGAGTCGGCAAGCAGGTCCTTGGCCAGCAGGGTGTCGTCCTCCTCGGTGGCCCCGCGGGGCCGGGTGCCGGCGATCGGATGCATCGTCACCGCTCTTTCGTGCACGGTGACCAGCGCCTCCGGCGACGAACCCACCACGAACACCGGCTCACCATCAGGGGCCGGCAGGTGCAGCAGGTACATGTACGGGCTGGGGTTGGTGGCGCGCAGTACCCGGTAGATGCGCAATGCCGCGGCGGCGCCGTCACCGTCCAGCTGCGCGTCGAAGCGTTGCGACACCACCACTTGGAACGCGTCGCCGGCCCGGATGTGCTCCTGCGCGGCGAGCACGGCGGCACGGTAGTCGGCCGCCTCCGTGCGACGCCGGGCGACCGGCACGGGACGGTCGAAGCTGGCCGCGGGCAGGGCGACCGGCCGGGCCAGGGCACGCGCCATGGCGTCCAGCCGAGCCACCGCGTCGTCGTAGGCGGCGTCCACCCGCGCGTCGCTGCCGTCCCAGTTGATGGCGTTCGCGATCAGGGTGACGGTGCCCTCGTGGTGGTCCAGCGCGGCCAGGTCGGTGGCCAACAACATGACCAACTCGGGGGCGCCGATCTCGTCCGGGGTGCCGGCGGACCCGGCTGGATCGTTGGGATCCCGCTGGCCGACCCGCTCCAGGCGCCGCACCAGGTCGTAGCCCAGGTAGCCGACCAGTCCACCGGTCAGCGGCGGCAGACCGGCCAGGGGTTCGGTGTGCAGCACGCGCAGCGTCTCGGCGAGCACGGCCAGCGGATCTCCGCCGGTCGGGAGCCCGGCCGGGACGGTGCCCAGCCAGGTGGCCTGGCCGCCGGATTCGGTGAGAGCCCCGCCACTGGCTGCGCCGACGAACGACCAGCGCGACCAGGACCGGCCGTGCTCGGCGGATTCCAGCAGGAAGGTGCCGGCCCGGTCACCGGCGAGGGTGGCATACAGCCCGACCGGGGTGATCGCGTCGGCGAGCAGCCTGCGGGTCACCGGGATCACCCGGCGGGGGGCGTCCTTGTCCAGGGCCAATGCCCGGAACGTCTCGCGGTCGGGCATGGTGGCGCCGAGCGGTGACGGGTCGGCGGGCATGGATCTCATTGTGCCGGTGCGGGCGGGTGGCCCGAACCGGCAGGGTCGGGGACGGTGCCGGCGGCGTTTCGGGGCACCTGGCCAGCCCTTGCCCCGTGCGGTCGTTCGCTCCAACATCACCGTCGTTGCGAGTCAATCTGCGAGTATGCTAGCAATATAGCCATGCCGGAGCAGTCACCGAAGGTGCAGTTCAACGTGTACCTGCCGCCCGAGCTGGTGCGGCTGGTCAAGCACCGGGCCATCGACGAGAACCTGTCCCTCTCGGCGCTCGTCGAACGGGCGCTGACGGCCGAGGTGCGCCGGCCGCTGACCGGGCAGGACCAGCGGTGACGGCGCCGTCCGGCGGGCGCCCGCACGTGCGGGCGGTGCGTCGTACCTCCCGCCGCGATGAGTGGCTTCGCACCGTCGACGCGCTGGGCGGACGAGTGATCGCCGGGCGGGTGGGCGAGCACACCGTCGCGCTCGGCGCCGGGTATCTGGTGTTGCGCCCGGCGGCCGCCGGCCGCGTGCGATCGTCCGATAGCCCCGTCACCACTATCGAACTTGGCATCCCCGCCATCGCCCCCGGGATCCCCGACTCCGACTCCGACCCCCACTCAGACTCAGACTCAGACTCAGACTCAGACTCAGACCCCGACCCCGACCCCGACCCCGACCCCGACCCCGACCCCGACCCCGACGATCTGATCAGCGGTCCGGACGGCCTGGCCATCGCCCGGGTTCGGGTGCCCGGCTCCGATCATCGCGGCACGCCTGCGTCACCGGTGAGCGTCTGCCCGTTGTGGATGACCTCGGACGTACCCGGCGCGACGGCGGCGTTACGGTCCGCCGGGCTGATCGCGCGCCTCGCATCGGATGCGGGCGCCTGGGTGGATCTGGCTGCACCCGGCGGCGGGCTGGTAGCGGTGCACGCCGACCTGCCCGCCGGCCCGGCCGCGTGCCCGCATGCGGTGCTGGCATTCGAGGCTCCCGATATCGCCACGCTCGCCGCCCGGTTCCACGACCGCGAGCTGCGCGCAGACATCGTGGACGAAAGTTACGGACGGTCGCTGCGCATCGACGATCCGGACGGCGGCGTCGAGCTGTGGGTCAACGAGACGATCACGGATCTGTACGGCTACCGGCGCGGCGACCCCGAATGAGCTCCGCCCACGCCGAGCCGACCATGGCGGACGGCCCGCCGCCCGAGCGCACCCGCACCGTCCGCGAGCTGTTCGCCTCACAGCACGCGGCGCTGGCGGTCGGTGTGCTGCTGCTGGAATTCTCCGCCGGCCTGACGGTGTATGTCTCGGCCGCGGTGGTTCCCCCGGTGATCGCGGAGCTGCACGCCGCCGGCGAGTACCCGTTGATCGTCTCGGCCACCTCGGTCGGATTGTTCGCCTCGCTGGCGGTGGCGGCCCGGCTGTTGCGCCGGATCGGTCCACGGCCGGTGCTGGCAATCGGGCTGGCGACAACGGTGGCGGGCGCGGTGATCTCGGCCGTCGCCGGCACGGCTCTGGTCTTCGCCTTCGGCCGGCTGACGGCGGCGCTGGGCAGCGGCCTGCTGGGAGTGTTCGGGACGGCAGCGGTGATCGCCGCGGTCCCGCAGGCCTATCGGATTCGGCTGCTGGCACTGACATCCGCGATGTGGATCCTGCCGGGCATGGTGGGTCCAGCCGCCGCGGTGGCGGTGCTGCATGCCATTGGCTGGCGGTGGACGCTGCTGTTAGTGCTACCGCTGGTGCTGGCGGCGCGAATCCTGGTGGGGCGCGCGGGGTTACGCGCCTCCACGGATCCTCAGCCGGGAGACGACGACACTCGCCGGAGCCGACCGCTCGCGCTGTCCGCGTTGCTGCCGGCCGGCATGGCGGTGTTCGTCTTCGGCAGCGCCGGGCCGTTGGGATCGTGGTCGCTGCTCGGGCTGCTGTTGGCCGGGATCGGCGCCGTGGCGCTGCTACCCGCGGGCACACTGCGACTGGCCGACGGCCCTCCCCGGTTCCTGGCGCTGCTCGCGGTGGTGTCGGCGGGCTATTTCGGTGCCGATGCGCTGCTGACAGCCATCGGCACCCGCGCCGACGGCCTGGCACTCATGTGGGTATCGGTCGCGCTGGGCGCCTCGGCGGTGTGCTGGTCGCTGGCTTCGATGATGCAGCCCAGGATGTCCGGCTCGCACGGGCAGCGCACCGGGCGGGTGCTGGCGGCGGGCGTCGCGGTGATGGCGGCCGGCGCGATCGCAGTGGTGCTGTTGCAAGCTACCGGTGCGATCTCGGGTCCGGCGTTGCTCGCAGCCTGGGGCGTGACGGGCATCGGAATGGGCCTGGCCTATCCGATCCTGTACCTGCGGGCCACCACGGCAACCGCCGCACAGCCATGGGACGCCGGGACCCTGGCCACCGCGGTGCTGGTGGCGGAGAGCACCGGATCGGTACTCGGTGCGGCCATCGGCAGCGCTATCGTCGATGGGGCGCAGCGTCTCGGCGCCTCCGAGGCCGTGGGATTGCACACGTCGATGGTGGTGTTCGCGGCAATACTGCTGTTGGCAGCGCCGATGGCTGCGATTCGCAGCAGCCGGTCCACCCGGCCCGCCATGGTCGGTGGTCGCCGGTAATGCGATGGAGCGTCGCCGAGCTGACAGTAGGTTACTGAGGGTTACTGGGTGGCCGATTCGGTATTCCCGACCGGCCGCCGACCCAACTCGTCGTCCAGGCGCAGCAGGCCGGGCCCGTCATCCTTGATCAGCTCGATGCGGCCCACGATCTCCCGGACCGTGGCCTCCTCCTCGATCTGCTCGGACAGGAACCAGTTCAGCAGTGGGCGGGAGTCGAAGTCGTCCGCGTTCTCCGCGGCCCGCACCAGGTCGCGGATCGACGCGGACACCTTCTCCTCGTGGGCCAGCGCCGCCCGGAAGCAGTCCAGCACCGAGCCGACCTGTACCTGGGGCGCCTCGGTCGCGCCGATCCGGGCGTGGTTGTCCCGGTCGGTGACGTGATCGATGAACTTGTTGGCATGCACGATCTCCTCGTCGGCCTGATGGCGCAGCCACGAGGACATGCCGGGCAGGTCGCGGATCGTCATCTCGATGGCGAGTTGCCGGTACACCAACGAGGCCTGGAACTCCAGGGTGATCTGCTGGTTGAACGCGGCTTCGAGATCATCGGTGAGCTTCATGGCCCAACCGTAGCTCGACTCTGAGCCCGCGGTCGGTCAGCTCGGATCGAGCGTCAGCACCCGGTTCTCGAAGCACGATCGAGTGCCGGTGTGGCAGGCCGGCCCGGTCTGGTCCACCAGCACCAGCAGCGCGTCGGCGTCGCAGTCGTACCGCACCTCCACCACCCGCTGGGTGTGCCCGGAGGTCTCACCCTTGACCCAGTACGCCTGCCGGGACCGGGAGAAGTAGGTGGCGGCGCCGGTGGCCAGGGTGCGCCGCACCGCCTCGGCGTCCATCCAGGCCACCATCAGCACCTCGCGGGTGTCGTACTGCTGGGCGACGGCGCAGATCAGTCCGTCGGGGCCGAAACGCAGGTCCTGGACCGACGGCGATGGTTCCTGCTGCACTGGAGTGCCCGACCCGGACTGGGTTGCCCCGGCCGGCGCCGGTCCGCCGGCGGACTCCTGCGTCGCCGGCGCTCCTGGCGATCCTGCCGATGTTTCGATCACGACCGTGCCGCCTGCACCTGCCGCACCGGATAACCATGGTCGGCCAACGTCTGCTTGACCGCTGTGATCGACAGTGCCTGGAAATGGAACACCGACGCGGCCAGTACGGCGTCGGCGCCAGCCGCCACCGCCGCCGGAAAGTGCTCGAGCCGACCCGCTCCACCGGAGGCGATCAGCGGAACGGTGACGGCCTCGCGCACCGCGGCGATCATCTGGGTATCGAAGCCCGCCTTCGTGCCGTCGGCATCCATCGAGGTCAGCAGGATCTCCCCCGCCCCGGCTTCGGCGGCCCGTTGCGCCCAGGCCACGGCGTCCAGGCCGGTGCCTCGGCGTCCGCCGTGCGTGGTGACCTCGAACCCGGAGGGGCACGCCCCGATGGCCTCGTCACCGACCCGCCGGGCATCGATCGCCAGCACCACGCACTGGGATCCGAACCGGTCGGCCGCCTCGCCGACCAATTCCGGCCGGGCGACGGCTGCCGAGTTGATCGATACCTTGTCGGCGCCGGCCCGCAGCAGCGCGTCGATGTCGGCGACCGCTCGAACGCCGCCGCCGACGGTCAACGGGATGAAGACGCTCTCCGCGGTGCGCCGGATCATCTCGTAGGCAGTTTCCCGGTTGTCGCTGGTGGCGGTGATGTCCAGGAAGGTCAGCTCGTCCGCGCCCTCGGTGTCGTACCGGGCAGCCAGCTCGACGGGGTCCCCGGCGTCGCGCAGATCCACGAAGTTGACGCCCTTGACCACCCGGCCCTCGGAGACGTCCAGGCAGGGGATGACGCGGATCGCTACAGACACAGTGCCAGGGTACGGTGCAGCCGCGCGGCGGAGAGGGTCCCGGCGCGCCACCGGCAACTGGGTATCGGCGCCAGTGCGCTAGCGTCGTCCGGCAATGACGCCTGGCGGTGGTGACGGTGGTATCGGCATCGATGGTCCACACCGCACCGTGAGTGCGCTCAACGCATGCGCTTCCAGGCGACCCATTGGCGTGCGACGTAGGCGTTGCTGTCCTTCTCCTTCGGACAGCGGGTGCAGGCTCGGTAGCCCTGCTTCTCCAAACCGCCGGATTCGGTGTTGGGGTCCGGGAAGTCCACGTAATGGTGCAGGCCCAGTCTGCACAGCAGGCTCCGACGCATAGCACGCCTCCGGATCGAGATGTGGCTGGTATCGACGCTAGCGCCATGTCCGACTGGAGCGCGAGCACTCAAACGGTTACTGGCCGTCCAGCCGCTCCAGCACCGGCACGAAGGCCTCGGCCAGCCCGGCGTGCACCAGGTAGTACGACAGGCCGAACCGCTCCCGGCGGAGCTGCAATTCGTCGCACATCTGCGTCACGCTGCCCCGCAGCATCGCCAGCGAGTTCGCGGCCGCCAGCTCGGCCGCCGTGGCACCGACGAAACCCGCTACATCGCTGGGGATCTCATCTCCGATGGCGAACAGATTCGTCGCCAGCGCGATCTCGTCGGCGCGCTCACCCGCCCGGGCCCGGAGGTCCGCTACCTGTGCGCCGAACTCATCCCGTCCCAGCAGCGGCGGCGCGCCAAGGGTCACGATGTCGGCCTTGGCGGCAGCCAGCGCGCGAGATCGAGGCCCGCCGGCTGCCATCAGCACCGGAGTGTGCTGGCCGGTGCCGTCCAATTCGCGCAGCCGGTCCACCGCCTCGCCGACGGCCGCCAGGCGCTCCGCCGGCGTACCGAACGGCAACCCCATGTCCCGCACCGCATGCTCGAAGACCGGCAGCCCCGCTCCGATACCGCAGTCGAACCGGCCGCCGGTCAATGCCGTCAGGCTGTGCGCCTGCCAGGCCATCAGCCGGGGCGGGCGCAGCGGGCCGGCCAGCACGAAAGTTCCGACCCGCAGGCCGGTGGCACCGGCGGCGAGCGCCAGGGCCAGGAGCGGATCGCGCAGCTGCGGACCGTCGGGCGACATCAACGTGCCGTAGCCCAGTTCTTCGGCGCGATGCGCCGCGGCCAGCCAGGTGCCGCCGTCGCGGTAGGGCGCGGTCATCACGGCGAAGCGGAACGGGAGGGTCATCGTGCGCCTCCATCGGGTGCAGTCCCCGGGCGTCCCCGCCCGGTGCGGGCATCCACCACTCAACCAGAACCGGCGGCTATGACCCGGGCAGGGCGCTGCTGTTTTTCGCCGTCGAGATCGAGCAGCTCCGGCGTTTGCGCAGGTGAAGTGGATCTTGGTGCATGCCGGCCGCCGAAAAACGGCGGGCCGGGCCGGTGCCCTCCGCGCCGGGCGCCGTTCGAGTCAGGTGCCGCCCGTGACCGCTACCCCTGCCCGCCCACGGCGTCGAGCGCCTCGGCGAGGGTGAAGGCCCCGGCGTACAGCGCCTTCCCGACGATCGCGCCCTCCACGCCGATCCCGGCCAGGCCGGCCAGCGCCACCAGGTCGTCCAGCGACGACACGCCCCCCGAGGCCACCACCGGGGCCTCGGTGACCGCGCAGACCTGACGCAGCAGCGCAAGGTTCGGGCCCTGCAGGGTGCCGTCCTTGGTCACGTCGGTGACGACATAGCGGGCGCACCCCTGCGCGTCCAACCGGGCCAGCACGTCGAACAGGTCGCCACCGTCCCGGGTCCAGCCGCGCGCCGCCAGGGTGTGGCCCCGCACGTCCAGCCCGACAGCTACCTGCTCGCCGTACCGGGCGATCGCCGAGGCGCACCACTCGGGGTCCTCCAACGCGGCGGTGCCGATATTGACCCGCCGGCATCCGGTGGCCAGCGCCGCCGCCAGCGACTCGTCGTCCCGGATGCCGCCGGAGAGCTCGACATTCACCTCCAGCGCGCCGACCACCTCGGCCAGCAGTTCCGCGTTGGAGCCCCGGCCGAACGCGGCGTCCAGATCCACCAGGTGGATCCAGTGGGCACCGGCCCGCTGGAAATCCAGCGCCGCCTGCAACGGCGAGCCATAGCTGGTCTCGGTACCGACCCGGCCCTGCACCAGGCGCACCGCCCGGCCATCGGCGACGTCCACGGCGGGCAGCAGTTCGAAGGTCACGGGCGGTGAGCCTACTGGGCTGGGTCCGGCGCCCCACCGTCGGCAACACGGCGGTCCGCACCACCGCCGGCGCCACTGGCATCGGGGCCGCGGCCAGCGCCACCGGGCTCGGGCAGCCGGAGGAATGCCGTCACCGCCAGCGCCAGCACCGGCAGCGCGATCAGCACGGCCAGCGTCAGCCGCAGGCTGGTCGCATCGGCCAGGGCGCCCAGCAGCGGATTGGCGAGCCCGCCGATGGACACGGCCAGCCCGACCGTGACGCCGCTGGCGGTGCCGATCCGGTTAGGCAGATAGTCCTGGCCGAGCAGCACGAACACGGAGAACGGCAGGTAGGAGGCGATGCCGGCCGCGGCCACGGCGAGCATTGCCAGTGGCACCGAGCCGGCCAGTACCACCGCGGCCAGGGCGGGGATAGCCAACACAAACCCGGCCCGGATGCTGATCAGCGGGCTGAACCGATCGCCCAGCCAGCCGCCCAGCAGCGTGCCCACGGCACCGGTCACCAGGAACACGGTCAGCGCGGCCCCACCCACCACCTCCGACGCGCCGAGCTGGCGAATGAAGTACAGCGCGATGAACGAGGTGACGCCGAAAAACAGGATGGACCGGATGATCACCACGCCGGTCAGGGTGAGGAATGAGCGCCAGTCATCCCGACCGGTGGGCATCTCGGTGGCGATCCGGCGGCCGGCCCGACCGTCCAGCGTGCGACCGAGGGTGCGACTCAGGATCAGGGCCATCACCACCGCCGGCACCACCAGCAGCACCGTGCCGCGCAGCCCCATCCACAACAGCACGGGGGTGGCGACCAGTGACCCGAGCGCGTATCCGGCATTGCCGCCTAGCGCGAAGATGCTCATCGCGGTGTTGCTCCGGCCGGCCGCCTTCCGGGCCGCACGGGCGGCCTCCGGGTGGAAGGCGGCAATGCCCAATCCGGACAGGGCCACCACGATCCAGGTCAGCGAGTAGTTGGGCATCACCCCGGCCAGCGATACCCCGACCGCGGCCAGCAGCATCCCGGCCGGGATCATCCACCGGCGGGACCGGCGGTCTGCCCACACCCCGAACGCGGGCTGCGCCACCGACGACAGCACGGTCGCGGCCAGCGTGATCCCGGAAATCGCCGCGTAGCTGTACTGCCGCTCGGCCACCAGGAACGGGAGCAGCGCCGGGACCACGCCCTGGTACAGGTCGTCCATCACGTGGGATGCCGACACCAGCGCGACGCCGGGCACGTTGACCCGAGGGCGCGGGCGGCCCCGGCCCGGGGTCGCCGGATCGCCCGGTGCTCGCCAGTTCGCCACACCAGGCACGGTAGGCGGAGAAGATCATCGCCCGGCAGGCGGGACCGCGCGACACCAGTACGCCTGGGCGTCCCGGCCGATCCGGGCGATCACCAGGGTGCGGGCGATCCGGGTGTCGCCCGTCGGCCGGATCCGCCGCCGCAGCTCGTCCGGGATCACGGGGGTGCCGCGCTGCTTGATCTCCACGGTGCCGACGCCGTCCCGGCGCGCCCAGTCCAGCACCGTGCGCTCGGAATATGGCGCAGCGTCCGTGATCTCGAAGACCCGGACGCCCGGCGGTGGCACCGGCCCGGTCAGGTAGGCCAGGTGCGGATCCAGCAGGGACAGGCGGTGCCGGGAGGCGTACTGGCGCACCAGGTGCGCGCGCACGATGGCCGGGTCCGGGTCGACCAGATAGGCGCCGGGGGCGGTGACGGGGACGTCGTCGGGGTCCGCGTCGGTGAGCTGCTCGGCGATGCCGTCACCGGCCAGCACGGTCGCCCGGCGGCGCGCGGTGGCCAGCGGCGCGGGCCAGGATACGGCCTCGCGCACCGCGCCATTCCAGGAGACGATCTCGATTTCGCCGGGCCGTGCCAGCACGGGGTAGTCGATGCCCGGGGGCAGCCGGAGCACCGGTGGGTGGGCCGGGTCGGCGGCGTCCAGGGCGGCGACCGGCGGGATGGTGTCGGCGGAGCTGATCCGTCGGCCGGTGATGTCCCGGCGTGCGGGGTCGGCGTAGCGCAGCAGCCCGCGGGTGGTGACGGTACGGGCGTCGGCGCGCAGCAGCCGGACGGTCAGGCCGGCGCGTCGCAGGTTGTGCCGAGCCATCGACAGTCGCACCGGGTCCAGGTCGGAGCCGATGGCCGGCGGGCGGTCGGCCGGCTCGCCGGCGGTGAGCATCGCACCGGTCAGCGCGGCCAGGTCCGCGCCGATCGAGCAGGTGACGTCGTGCACGCCGGGCAGCCCCGACTCGGCGAGCCAGGCGGCGATCCGGCGAGCGCGGTGCGCGGCGACCGGTGGGGGCGGTGCCTGCTGCAGCGCAGTGTCTGTGAACAACCAGTCGGTGAACGGCCACCCGGAAACCCCGCCACCCCAGCGCTGCGCGGCCAGCCGTCGCAGCCGCACCGTCTCGGCCACCGCCCCAGCGTGCTCCCCCGCCGTCCGGCGCAGCACGGTCAGATCGGCAATCAGCGACGCGCCGCCCAGTGCCAGATCGGCGGCCACCCCGAGCGCGTCGTCACCGCTCGGTGAGCTCAGGTAACCGACCTCGTCGAGCGTGAACCGGAAGGCCATCACGCACCCCCATCACGCATGGATCATCTGGCCCAGCATGCGCAAAGTTCGCCCCACCAGCCGCTCCCCCGTCCCAAATCGGCCACGTTCATGCCTGCCGGCGAAGTTGATCCATGCGGAGACGGAGGCGGGGGCGGGGGCGGGGGCGCGGCCGGGCCCGGTTCGAGGCCGGGCACGATCAGCGGCCGGTGAAGGTCGCCTTGCCCGGCCCATCGGCGATGAAGCTGGCCATGCCCGCCTGCTGGTCCTCGGTGGCGAACAGCGATGCGAACGCCGCCGACTCGATGCGCAGCCCGGTCGCCAGGTCGGTGTCCATGCCGTCGTCGATGCACCGCTTGGCCGCCGTCAGCGCCGCCGTCGGACCGGCCGCCAGCCGCGCCGCGAACTCCGCCGCCCGCACGATGACATCCTCGGCGGGCACCGCCTCCTCGGCGATGCCCAACGCCACCGCCTCGGCCCCCCGCACTGGGCGACCGGTGAAGATCATCCGCTTGGCCGCGGCGGTGCCGATCAACCGTGGCAGCCGCTGGGTGCCGCCCGCCCCAGGGATGACGCCCAGGGTGATCTCCGGCACTCCGAGCCGGGCATCCTCGGCCACGATCCGGAAGTCCGCCGCCAGCGCCAACTCGAACCCGCCGCCCAGCGCGTACCCGGTGATCGCCGCGACCACCGGAACCCGCATCCGGGCGATCGCATCCAGCGCTCGGGTCAGCCCCTTGCCGAAGACCGCGATCTCGGCCGGGCCCAGTTCGGCCATCTCCTTGATGTCCGCCCCGCCGGCGAATGCCTTCGGCCCACCGTGCAGCAGCACCGCGCGGACCGCGAGGTCGGCGTCCAGTTCGTGCGCGGCGGCCTCCAGCTGGACGTGCATCACCGAGTTGATCGCGTTCACCGGTGGGCGGTCCAGCCGGATGATGCCAACGGCGCCATCCCGTTCGACGTGTACCAGGGTCTGGCTCATGGTGTCCTTCCGTGCGTCGTGGAGTCGTGCGACCGGCAGATCACCCACCCTGCGGGCATCAGGCATCTCCCGGGCGCGAACCAGGCGGGTCAGCCGGCGTAGGCGAAGAACCGGCCACGCCGGGCCTGCAGCGCCAACGCCATGCCGAACGTCTCGGACAGGGTCTCCTCGGTCAGAGTCTGCTCGATGGGCCCGGCCGCCACCACCCGCCCGTCCCGCAGCAGCAACACGTGCGAGAAGTCCGGCGGAATCTCCTCGACGTGGTGGGTCACCAGCACCGTGGCCGGCGCCATCGGGTCGACCGCCAGCGCGGACAGCCGGACCAGCAGGTCCTCCCGGCCGGCCAGATCCAGCCCGGCGGCCGGCTCGTCCAGCAGCAGCATCTCCGGGTCGGTCATCAGCGCCCGGGCCGCCAGCACCCGCTTGCGCTCGCCCTCCGAGAGCACCCCGAACCGCCGCTCGGCCAGGTCGGACACCCCCATCGCGGCCATCAGCTCGTCGGCGCGCGCGAAGTCGACCTCGTCGTAGGTCTCTCGCCACCGACCCAGCACCCCGTATCCGGCCGACACCACCACGTCCCGCACCGTCTCCAGGGGCGGCACCCGGGCGGCCAGGGCTGCGGTGGACAGCCCGATCCGGGGCCGCAGATCCGCGACGTTGACCGCGCCGAGCCGCTCCCCCAGCACGTGCGCCCTGCCGGAGGTGGGATGCAGCATCGCGGACGCCACCGCCATCAGGGTGGACTTGCCGGCGCCGTTCGGGCCCAGGATCACCCACCGTTCGTCCACCAGCACCTGCAGCGACACCGCGTCCAGCAGGACCGCCGACCCCCGGCGCACCGTCACCTCCCACAGGTGCAGGACGGCGTCGGGCGCGGGCCGGATCGACATGCTCACGGGGGCCATTGTGTCCCATGCCCGTTTCCCCGGCGCGGCACCTCGCGGGGGCGTGGCGGGGCGGCGGTTCTGCGGCGTCGCCGACACGACAGAATCGGGCCATGAGCCACCCCGCGGCCCGGCCATCGGCAGCCACCTTGGCCGTGTCGCCGAGCCCGTTTCCGGGGAGCCCGTTCCCGCTGGGCGCCACCGTCACCGACCAGGGCACCAACTTCGCCGTCGTCGCCGACGGGCACCCCACCGATGGCGGTGACGGGGGCTCCGCGGTGCAGCTGTGCCTGGTGGACCGGCTCGGCACCGAGCGCCGGCTGGCGATGACGGAGCTGACCTACGGCATCTGGCACACCTTCGTCCCCGGCATCGGGCCGGGCCAGCGCTATGGGTACCGGGTGGCGGCCACCGACCCCGCCAAGATCTTGCTGGACCCGTACGCCCGACGGGTGGATACCACCGACTACGACCTGGACGCGGCGGCCTCGGCCGGCGTCGACACGGGCGGACGAGTGCCGTTGGGGGTGGTCACCGCCCCGGTGCGCAGCGTGTCGGCGGCCCCGAGCATCCCGTGGGAACACACCGTCGTCTACGAGGCACACGTGCGCGGGCTCACTCGGTCGCACCCCGGCGTCCCGCCGGAACTCCGCGGCAGCTACGCGGGCGTGGCGCACCCCGCCGTGATCGAGCATCTGCAGGCCTTGCACGTCACCGCCCTGGAGCTGTTGCCGGTACACGCGCATGCGGACGAGCCACCGCTGGCCGCTGCCGGACGGCCCAACTACTGGGGGTATTCCACCCTGGGCTACTTCGCCCCGCACCCCGGCTACGCCAGCCGACCGGGGGCGGAGCTGGACGAGTTCGTGGCCATGGTCGACGCCCTGCACGACGCCGGCATCGAGGTGCTGCTGGACGTGGTGTTCAACCACACCTGCGAGGGCGGGCCCGATCGGCCGATCACTCTGTCGCTGCGCGGCCTGTCACCCGGCACCTACTACCTGCCGGGGCGGGACCTGACCGGCACCGGAAACACGGTGAATTCCGGTCCGCTTGAGGTGATCCGGCTGGTCACCGACTCGCTGCGCTACTGGGCCGGCGACCTGGGCGTGGACGGATTCCGCTTCGACCTGGCGCCGGTGCTCGGCCGGCCGGGCGGCGGGCCGTTCGACCCGGCCTCGGCGCTGCTGACCGCGATCGAGGCGGACCCACTGCTGAGCCGGCGCAAGATCATCGCCGAGCCGTGGGACGCCACCGGCGACGGCTACGCGCTCGGCCGGTTCCGGTCTACCTGGGCCGAGTGGAACGACAGGTTCCGCGGCACGGTGCGGGACTTCTGGCGCGGTGCCACCGGCGTGCGGGACCTGGCCTACCGGCTGTCCGGCAGCGAGGATGTGTTCGGTGACGGGCGCCGGCCGTGGTCCTCGGTCAACTTCGTCACCGCCCACGACGGCTTCACGCTGCGGGATCTGGTCTCCTACTCCCGCAAGCACAACCAGGCCAACGGGCAGCGCGGCGCAGACGGCAGCGACGACAACCGCAGCGCCAACTACGGTGTCGAGGGCGACGGCACCGCCGACCGTCCGCTGGACCCGTCGATCCTGGCGGTGCGCACCCGGCAGGCGCGAAACCTTGCGGCGACGCTGCTGCTGGCCACCGGAACGCCGATGATCTGTGCGGGCGACGAGTTGTGGCGCACCCAGGGCGGCAATAACAACGCCTACTGCCTGGACTCGCCGCAGGTGTGGCTGGATTGGGCGGCGCTGAGTCACACTGCGAGCGGTGACGGGCAAGCCCCGGCCGACCCGGCCCCGGCGATGCTGGCCTTCTTCCGGCGGCTGCTGCAGATCCGCGCCGACGCGCCCGCGCTGCATCAGGGCGAGTTCTTCTCCGGCCGATCGCCGGCCAGCGGCGACGGGGTTGCCGACCTGATGTGGTTCGCTCCGACCGGCGAGCCGATGACCGACGCCGACTGGTTCGACCCGAACCGGCACACCCTGCTGATGTGGCTCAACGGCCACGACGTGCGCGGGCACGGGCCGCACGGCGAGCCGCTGATCGACGACTCCTGGCTGGTGGTGTTGCATGCCGGCCCGTCGGATGCCGACGTCACCCTGCCGGGCGCCCCCTATGGCGAGGCGTACACCCCGGTGGTGGACACGGCCTCGCCGACCGGCGAACCGGCCGATGACGCGCCGGTCTCGGCGGGTGTCGCCATGACCCTCCCCGGCCGGACCCTATGGCTGCTGCGCGCCCACCGGACCAGCGACACCGCCTGACCGGGCTCAGTCCTGCGGCGTCGTCACCAGTCCCATCTCCGCAGGGCTGACCAGCAGCGGATGCACCGGCAACACCCGCACCGTGTAGCCCAGTGCCCCGGCCCTATTCAATGGGATCTCCGCCTGGAAGCACGGCTGCGCCGACGCGCCGTCACCGCCCGCCACGACCCGCATCGGCGCCGTCGTCACCTCGCTGAGCTGATGGTCCTCGCCGAGCCTGCCCATCACCGTCTGCACCCGCACGTCCTGATCGGACAGGCCCGCCAGGTCGACATACGCGCGCACCGTCATCGGGTGTCCCAGCGCCGGCTCGGTGTCGATGCCCGACACGTCGACCCCGGTAATCCGGATCCCCGGCCAGGCCGCCCGCACCCGGTCCTGCCAGGCGGCGAAGTCCTTCGCGGCGGTCGGGTCCCGGCGCATCACCCGGGCGTTGGCGGTCGCCGGGGCGTAGTAGTCCTGCACGTAGTCGCGCACCATCCGGGTCGCCTGTACCCGCGGACCGAGGTAGCTCAGGGTGTGCCGCACCGCGTCGATCCAGCCGTTCGGCCGGCCCTCCGCGCCGCGTTGGTAGAACAGCGGCACCACCCGGTCGGTCAGCAGGTCGTACAGCGCCGCGGCCTCCAGGTCGTCCCGCCGGTCCTCGTCGGTGACCTCGACGCTGGGGATCACCCAGCCGTCGTGCCCGTCGTACAGCTCGTCCCACCAGCCGTCCGAGATGGACAGGTTCAGCGCTCCGTTCAGCGCCGCCTTCATCCCGGAGGTGCCGGAGGCCTCCTGGGGTCGGATCGGGTTGTTCAACCACACGTCGGCGCCGGCGCACAGCACCGAGGCCATGGACATGGAGTAGTCCGGCAGGAACGCGACCCGGTGCCGGATCTCCGGGTCGTCGGCGAAGGTCACCATCTCCTGCATGAAGTGCTTGCCGCCGTCGTCGGCTGGGTGCGCCTTGCCGGCGATGATGATCTGCACCGGACGCTGGGCATCCAGCAGGATGGAGCGCAGCCGGTCGCGGTCGCGCAGCATCAGCGTCAGCCGCTTGTAGGTCGACACCCGTCGGGCGAATCCGATGGTCAGGATGTCCGGATCCAGGATCGACTCCGTCCAACCCAGTTCGGCCACGGTCAGGCCGCGCTGCAGCCAGGAACGCCGCACCGACTCCCGCGCCATGTCCACCAGGCGTGCCCGCAGCCGACCGCGCTCCTGCCACAGCCAGGCCGGATCCACCCGGTCGACGTGCGGCCAGCTATCAGCGGCGTCCAGGTCGGGTGAGTCGGCCAGTTGCTCGGCGATGGGACGCATCGAGCGGTCCTGCCAGGTGGCCAGGTGCACGCCGTTGGTGACCGATCCGATCGGCACCTCGTCCACGTCGTAGCCGGGATAGAGCCCGGCGAACATCCGGCGGGACACCGAACCGTGCAGCTTGGCCACACCGTTGGCGCGCTGCGCGAGTCGCAGCCCGAGGTGCGCCATGTTGAACCGGCCCGGGTCGTCCTCGGCGCCGAGCGTGATGACGTCCTCCGCCGGAATCCCGGGCAGCAGCCGCGACATGCCGTCCGGGGCGGCGTCCAGGTAGTGCCGAACCAGGTCCACCGGGAACCGGTCGATCCCGGCCGGCACCGGGGTGTGGGTGGTGAACACGGTGCCGGCCCGCACCGCCGCCAGCGCTTCCGGCACCGACAGGCCGTGTTCGGCCACCAGGGTGCGCATCCGCTCCAGGCCGGAGAACCCGGCGTGCCCCTCGTTCATGTGGAACACCTCGGGCTCGGCGAACCCGGTGGCCTCGCAGTACGCGCGCACCGCCCGGACGCCTCCGACGCCCAGCAGGATCTCCTGCCGGATGCGGTGATCCTGGTCGCCGCCGTAGAGCCGGTCGGTGGTCTGCCGCAGGACGTCGTCGTTGTCCTCGATGTCGGAGTCCAGCAGCAGCAACGGGATCCGGCCGACCCGCACCAGCCAGATCCGGGCATGCAGCGCCTTGCCCTCGGGCATGTCCACCGTGATGCGCAGCGGGCTGCCGTCCGGGCCGGTGGCCCGCTCCATGATCAGCGTGTGCGGGTCGTGTGCCGAGTACACCTCCTGCTGCCACCCCTCGGCGGACAGGGTCTGGGAGAAGTAGCCGAATCGGTAGAACAGGCCCACCGCGATGATCGGAACGCCCAGGTCGGAGGCGGACTTGAGGTGGTCACCGGCCAGCACGCCCAGCCCGCCGGAGAAGTTCGGCAGCACATCGGAGACACCGAACTCCATGGAGAAGTAGGCGACGGCGTCCGGGTATGCCACGCCGTGGCCGTTCGGGGCGGCCACGGAGCCGGTCCCGTCGGGCGCGTGCCCGCGCGACTCGGCCGACAATCCCGCCTCAGTGCCCCCCACAGTGGCCCCCGCAGCCTCCCGCCGGCGGGAGTACCAGCCCGGCGCCTGCAGGTACCCGGTGAGATCGTCGTCCAGCGCCCGCATCCGGTCCAGGAACTGCTCGTCGCCGGCCAATTCCTCCAGGCGTTGCACCGAGACCGCCCCGAGCAGCCGCAGCGGGTCCCGGCCCAGCCGGCGCCACGCATCGGGGTCGATCTGCTCGAACAGGTCCCGGGTCGCCGGGTGCCAGGTCCAGCGCATGTTGCGGATCAGCCGCTCCAGCGGGGCGAGCGCGGCGGGCGGCCGGGGCCGCACGGTCAAGGATCGGTATGCCTTCACGGAAATGTGCCAGTCTCGTTCGTCGGGGGCCCGGTGCGGTTGCCCTGCGCTGCGGCGCCGAGCCCGGGGCGCCATCGCAGGTGGTATCGATTCAGATGTAGCTTTAGATGGTGCCCGTTCGGTCGGTCGTCCGGCAACTGTGGCCCCGGCTGGTTGCCGACGCGGCGCCACCGTGCGGCACCGCCGACAGCCTCCCGACCCGCCCGACGCTACCGCGCCCGGCACCGGTGCGACACCCGGCCACCGGGCGTGTCGCTGGTCCCCTCCCGCCGTCGGTCGCGCGCTGCGTGGCCCTGCGACCCCCGGTAGGTTGACCTCGTGGTAGGACGCATCCCGATCACCGACGTCACCCCCGCGGTCGACTGCGGCCGCTACCCTGCCACCTCCTTCGTCGGGGCGGTGATCGAGGTGGCGGCCACGGTGTTCCGCGAAGGGCACGACGCGGTGGGCGCCAACGTGCTGTTCACCCCACCGGCCGGGGCGGCCGAGGCAACCAGGTCACCGGGTGCGGCCGCCACCGCACCGGCCACCGGGGCAGGTGTCCGCCGCCGGTCCTCGGCGCCGCTGCTGCGGATGACACCCGGCACCCCCGGCACCGACCGCTTCCACGCCCAGGTGGTACCGGACCGGATGGGCCTGTGGACCCTGCAGATCGAGGCGTGGAGCGACCCGCTGGCCACCTGGCGGCACGCCGTCGAGGCGAAGTACGGCGCCGGCCAGAGCGCCGAGGTGATGGCCAACGACCTCGCCACCGGCGCCACCCTGCTCGGCCGGATCGCCCGCCGGCCGGGTCACCGGTACGCACCGGCGATCCGGGCCGCCGCGGCCGCGCTGCGCGACGAACGCCTGCCGCTGGCCGAGCGGATCGGACCGGCGCTGGGCGGGGACCTGTGGCCGGTACTGACGGCCGAGCCGATCCGGGAGCTGGTCACCCGGTCGGAGCCCTACCGCGTGTGGGTGGACCGGCCGCTGGCCGAATTCGGCTCCTGGTACGAGTTGTTCCCCCGCTCGATCGGCGCCCAGATCCGCACCGACGGCACCCCCGTGCGGCATGGCACCCTGACCGACGCCGCCATCGCCCTGGACCGGGTCGCCGCCATGGGCTTCGATGTGGTGTACCTGCCCCCGGTCCACCCCATCGGCGAGGTCAACCGCAAGGGCCGCAACAACACCGTCACCGCACAGCCCGACGATGTCGGCTCGCCATGGGCCATCGGGTCGGCCGCCGGCGGACACGACGCGATCCACCCCGACCTGGGCACCCTGGACGACTTCGACGCCTTCGTGGCCAGGGCCACCGACCTGGGCCTGTCGGTCGCACTCGACCTGGCGCTGCAGTGCGCCCCCGACCACCCGTGGGTGCGCGAACACCCGGAGTGGTTCACCACCCGGCCGGACGGCACCATCGCCTACGCGGAGAACCCGCCCAAGCGCTACCAGGACATCTATCCGTTGAACTTCGACAACGATCCGGTCGGCCTGTACGCCGAGGTGCTGCGGATCGTGGAGTTCTGGATCGACCACGGGGTGACGGTGTTCCGGGTGGACAACCCGCACACCAAGCCGGTCAACTTCTGGGAGTGGCTGATCGCCCAGGTGCACGAACACCACCCCGAGGTGATCTTCCTGGCCGAGGCATTCACCCGGCCGGCGATGATGCAGACGCTGGCCAAGGTCGGCTTCAGCCAGTCGTACACCTACTTCACCTGGCGCACCGGCAAGGCCGAGCTCACCGACTACGCGGTGGAGCTGGTGGCGAACTCGGACTTCATGCGGCCGAATTTCTTCGTCAACACGCCGGACATCCTGCACGCCTCGCTGGCCTACGGCGGTCCGGCGATGTTTGCCATCCGCGCCGTGCTGGCCGCCACCCTGGCCCCCTCCTGGGGGGTGTACTCCGGCTTCGAGCTGTTCGAGGACGAACCGGTCCGGCCGGACTCCGAGGAGTATCTCAACTCGGAGAAATACCAGCTGCGCCCCAGGGACTTCGTCACCCCCGCCGAGCACGGGCGGTCGTTGGAGCCCCTGATCACCCGGCTCAACCACGTCCGGCGGGAGCACCGCGCCCTGCAGCAGATGAAGGGCCTGTGGTTCCACCAGATCGACAACGAGAACCTGCTGTGTTACTCCCGCCGGGACCCGCTGACCGGCGACACCCTGCTGATGGTGGTGGCGCTGGATCCACGCGGCGAGCACTGGGGCCGCACCGAGCTGTGGATGCCGGCGCTGGGCCTGGACTGGTCGTCGACGTTCGACGTGGTGGACCTGCTGTCCGGGGAGCGCTACCACTTCGGCCAGCGCACGGCGATCGGGCTGACCCCCGCGGTCCGCGCGGCGCACATCCTGCACATCCAACGCGACCGGTGACCGGACCGATGGTCACCACCGATTCCGCCGGCCGTTACCTCCGATCAGGAAAGGTCAGCATGGTCGAGCCCGGCAGCACGGACCCGCTGATGGCGTCGCAGCCGTCCGCCGCGGACTTCCCCCGCGCCCGGGCGATGCCCATCCAACCCGGCTGGTACAAGCGCGCGGTGTTCTACGAGGTGCTGGTGCGCGCCTTCGCGGACTCGAACGCCGATGGCACCGGCGATCTGCGTGGGCTGACCGACAAGCTGGACTACCTGTCCTGGCTGGGCGTGGATTGTTTGTGGCTGCCGCCGTTCTACCAATCGCCGCTGCGCGATGGCGGCTACGACATCTCCGACTTCCGCGCCGTGCTACCGGAATTCGGCACCGTCACCGACTTTGTGGCGTTCCTGGACGCGGCACACGCCCGCGGGATCCGGGTGATCACCGATCTGGTGATGAACCACACCAGCGACGCCCACCCGTGGTTCCAGGCATCCCGCACCGATCGGAACGGCTCCTACGGTGATTTCTATGTCTGGTCCGACACCGACACCGGCTACCCGGACGCCCGGATCATCTTCGTGGACACCGAGCCGAGCAACTGGACCTTCGACCCGGTGCGCGGCCAGTACTTCTGGCACCGGTTCTTCTCCCACCAGCCCGACCTGAACTACGACAACCCGGCCGTCGGCGAGGCGATGATCGACGTGATGCGGTTCTGGCTGGACCTGGGCATCGACGGGTTCCGGCTCGACGCGGTCCCCTACCTGTACGAGCGGGAGGGCACCGTCGGGGAGAACCTGCCGGAAACGCATGCCTTCCTGCGTCGCTGCCGGGCCATCGTGGACGCCGAGTACCCGCACGCCGTGCTGTTGGCCGAGGCGAACCAGTGGCCGGCGGACGTGGTCGCCTACTTCGGTGACCCGGCCGTGGGCGGTGACGAGTGCCACATGTGCTTTCACTTCCCGCTGATGCCGCGCATCTTCATGGCCGCACGGCGGGAGTCGCGGTTTCCCATCTCGGAGATCCTGGCGCAGACGCCGGCGATTCCCTCGTCGGGTCAGTGGGGCATCTTCCTGCGCAACCACGACGAGTTGACGCTGGAGATGGTCTCCGACGAGGACCGAGACTACATGTGGGCGGAGTACGCCAAGGACCCCCGGATGAAGGCCAACATCGGCATTCGCCGGCGGCTGGCCACGCTGCTGGACGGCGACCGCAACCAGCAGGAACTGTTCACCGCGCTGCTGCTCTCGCTGCCCGGATCGCCGGTGCTCTACTACGGCGACGAGATCGGCATGGGCGACAACATCTGGCTCGGCGACCGGGACGGTGTGCGCACCCCGATGCAGTGGTCGCCGGACCGCAATGCCGGGTTCTCCCGCTCCGATCCGGGCCGGCTCTGCCTGCCGGTGATCATGGATCCGGTGTACGGCTACCAGACGGTGAACGTCGAGGCGCAGATGAACACCACCGCCTCGCTGCTGAACTGGACCCGCCGGATGCTGGAGGTGCGCCGCCGGCACCCGGCGTTCGCCGTGGGCAGCCTGTCCGACCTGGGCGGGTCCAACCCGACGGTGCTGTCCTTCGTGCTGGAGTATTCCGGCGAACCGAACGACGGCAACGGCGGTGACGAAGACGACAGGACCGACAGGGGTGCCGAACGGTCGAACACCGTGCTGTGTGTGAACAACCTGTCCCGGTTCCCGCAACCGGTGGAGCTGGACCTGCGACGCTTCGAGGGTTTCGTACCGGTAGAACTGATGGGAGGGAATCCTTTCCCGCGGATCGGGGAACTCCCTTACCTGTTGACCCTGCCCGGACATGGTTTCTACTGGTTCGAGCTCATGCCGAACCCGGAGGTGTTGTGACCGGATGAGTCCCGACCTGCCCGCCACGCCGCCGGCCCCCCGCGATCCGCTCGCCCCGCGGACCGCCCCTGATCGCGGGACCGACGGTAGCCGGGCCCGCGGCCAGGATGAGACCACGGCGCTCACCGCGCTGCTGGTCGACTGGTTGCCGTCCCAGCGGTGGTTCGCCGGGCGTGGCGGCGGCGGTGAGGACGTCAGCGTGCTGGACCGCTTGCCGGTGGTCGAACTCGGCGCGACAGCCGTGGTCGAACTGGTGCTGATCGGAGCCGACACCCCGGCCGGGCCGGCGACTTACCAACTGTTGGTCGGCTGGCGGGCCGATCCGCCGGAGCGCGTCGGGCACGCCATCATCGGATCCGTCGGGGAACGGATCTGCTACGACGCGCTGCACGATCACGAGTTCACTAGCCGGCTGCTGGCCGCGCTGGACAGCGGCGAGACACTCGGTTCGGTGACGGCCGTTACCGAACCGGGCGCCGACATCGATCCGTCGGCCGGTGGCCTGGTGATCTCCGCCGAGCAGTCCAACACCTCGGTGGTGTTCGGCGACGCGGTGATCCTGAAGGTGTACCGGCGGCTGGATCCGGGCACCAACCCCGATGCCGAGTTGCACCGCGCCCTGCACGCCGCCGGCTGTGAGCACATCGCCGACCCCGTGGGAGAACTGGTCTGCCCGGTAAGGGGCGTGCCCACCACGCTGGGGCTGGCCACCCGGTACTTCGCCAACAGCGCCGACGGCTGGGCGATGGCCACCACGAGCGTGCGCGACCTGATGGCCGAGGGCGATCTGCACGCCGACGAGGTGGGTGGCGACTTCGCCGCCGAGGCACACCGGCTGGGCGAGGCGGTTGCGCTGGTGCACCGGGACCTTGCCCGGGCATGCGGGACGGACTCGCTGCCCGCGGACGGCGTCACCGCGCTGCTGGCTGCCATGACGGCGCACGCGGAGCGGTTGGCGACCGCGGTGCCACCGCTCGGCGAATACCTGGATGCGATCCGCGACACCTACCGACGCGCCGGCGACCAACTGCACGGCAGCCCGGTACCGGTGCAGCGCATTCACGGCGACCTGCATCTGGGGCAGGTGCTGCGCACCCTGCAGGGCTGGATGCTTATCGACTTCGAGGGCGAGCCGTCCCGGCCGATAGCCGGCCGCCGACGCATGCATTCGACGCTGCAGGACGTGGCGGGGATGGTGCGGTCCTTCGACTACGCCGCGCACCAACTGCTCATCACCGGAGCCTCGGACGCGCAGCGCGCCTACCGGGCGGCGGAGTGGTCACGCCGGAACCGATCCGCGTTCTGCGAGGGCTACGCCGGCGTCTCCGGCGCCGATCCGCGAGAACCGGCGCCGCTGTTCGAGGCGTTCGAGCTGGCCAAAGCGGTCTACGAGGTGGGCTACGAGCACGGTCATCGCCCGGCCTGGGCGCAGATCCCGCTGGCGGCCGTCGCCGAGCTGACCGGCCGCGACCCGGCGGCCAACTAAGGAGCCAGCCATGACCAACCCGCGCCGCGGCCCCCGGCATCACCGGGGCGGTGACGAGGGCGACCCAGCAGCCGGCCCGGCGGCGGCGTCGCCGGTCCCCGCGGGGACCCCACCGGAGGGGCCGCCTGGGACCCCACCGGAGGGCCCGGCTGGGACCCCATCGCAGGACCCGGCCCAGGCACCGACGCTCTCGTCACCACCTGCGGCGGCTGGCTCGGCAGAACCGACGGCCGCCGACTACGAGAAGGTGATCGGCGGCGACACCCGCAACCCGCACGCCGTTCTCGGCCGTCACCCACGGGCCGACGGATCCACCACGATCCGCACGCTGCGCCACCACGCCAGGTCCGTCACCGTGCTGGCCGGCGGCGCCGAGATTCCACTGCAGCACGCCTACGGCGGGATCTTCTCGGTGACCGTGCCCGGGGACATCGGCGACTACCGACTCCGGGTCGACTACGGCCCCGATGCCGTCTACGAAGTGGACGACCCGTACCGCTGGCTGCCCACCGTCGGCGAGATGGACCAGTACCTGATTGGCGAGGGCCGGCACGAGCAGCTGTGGCAGGTGCTGGGGGCCCACGTGCGCAGCTATCCGACACCCGGTGGCGACGTATCGGGTACCTCGTTCGCCGTGTGGGCACCGAATGCCCGCGGCGTACGGGTGTCGGGCGATTTCGACCAGTGGACCGGCGCCGGCACCCCCATGCGGATGATCGGCGCCTCCGGTGTGTGGGAGCTGTTCGTTCCGGGCGTGGGCGACGGGACCCGGTACAAGTACCAGATTCTCGGCCGAGACGGCGTCTGGCGGGACAAGGCCGATCCGATGGCCTACTCCACCGAGGTGCCGCCAGCCAACGCCTCGGTGGTGGCCACCGCGCGGCACGAGTGGCAGGACGACCAGTGGATGGCCGACCGCGCCGAGAACGACTGGGCGACCCGTCCGATGTCGATCTACGAGGTGCACGCCGGTTCCTGGCGGCAGGGGCTGACCTACCGAGAGCTGGCCGATGCGCTGGTGGACTACCTGGGCGAGACCGGCTTCACCCACGTGGAATTCCTGCCGCTGGCCGGACACCCCTACGGCGGATCCTGGGGATACCAGGTCACGTCCTACTACGCCACCGATGCTCGCTTCGGCACCCCAGACGACTTCCGCTACCTGGTGGATACCCTGCACCGCAACGGGTACGGGGTGATCCTGGATTGGGTGCCTGCGCACTTTCCGCGGGATGCCTGGGCACTGGCTCGATTCGACGGAACGCCGCTGTACGAGCACCCCGATCCGCGCCGCGGCGAGCAGCCGGATTGGGGCACTCTGGTGTTCAACTTCGGCCGGCCGGAGGTACGCAACTTCCTGATGGCCAACGCGCTGTTCTGGCTGGAGGAGTTCCATTTGGACGGGCTCCGGGTGGACGCGGTGGCCTCCATGCTGTATTTGGACTACTCCCGCGGCCCGGGCCAATGGCTGCCGAATGCCTACGGCGGCAACGAGAACCTGGATGCCGTGTCGTTTCTGCAGGAGACCAACGCGACGGTCGCCAAGCGGATCCCCGGCGCGGTGATGATCGCCGAGGAATCCACCTCCTGGCCCGGCGTGACCCGGCCCGCGCACCTGGGCGGGCTGGGCTTCGGGCTGAAGTGGAACATGGGCTGGATGCACGACACCCTGTCCTACCTCGGGCGGGACCCAGTGCATCGCGCCTGGCACCACAACGACATGACCTTCGCGATGATGTACGCCTACTCCGAGCGATTCGTGCTGCCGCTCTCGCACGACGAGGTGGTGCACGGCAAGGGGTCGCTGTGGGGCAAGGTGCCCGGCGACCCCTGGCGGCGGGCGGCCACGCTGCGCGCCTACTACGCCTACCTGTGGGCGCATCCCGGCAAGCAGTTGCTGTTCATGGGTGGGGAACTGGGCAACCCGGCCGAATGGAACGACGCCGCCGAGCTGCCCTGGCAACTGGGCGACCTTCCGCTGCACGCCGGGATCCGCGGGGTGGTCGGCGATCTCAATCGCATCTACCGGGCCAGCCCCGCCCTGTACAGCCAGGACTTCACCCCGGCCGGGTTCACCTGGATCGACGCGAACGACCGCGAGGGCAATGTGTTCGCCTTCCTGCGCTGGGGGGCGGACGGATCCGCGTTGGCGTGCGTGCTCAACTTCTCCGCCGTGCCGCACCGTGATTACCGGATCGGGCTGCCGCAGCCCGGAACGTGGCGTGAGGTGCTCAACACCGACGCGGCAATCTACGGGGGGTCCGGGGTGGGCAATCTAGGCTCCGTCACCGCCGGCGAAACCTCCCGCCACGGTCAGCCCTGCTCGGCCGAGCTGACCCTGCCGCCGCTGGGGGCGGTGTGGCTGGTTCCGGACGACACCGACTAGGCGACGCGGACCGACCGGACCGCGCGCATCGGGCACCGCGGGGTCCCCGTGGTCGCCCACGCACCGGCTGGGCCCTGCTGGGGGTGGCCGTGCTGGCCTGGGTGCTGGCCGTCCCGGCGGCGGTCGCTGCCGGGTTGACCCTTGGGCGCGGCTCGTTGGCCGCCGGAGTGGCCGGTGCTCCGCTGGCGGACACTCGGATCGATACCGGCGGCGTCGGTCTGGCCGTCCGGCGGATCCCGCAGTCCGGCCAGGGGCCGCACGCGGACGGCGAGGAGGCCCTGGTCGCCTCGGTCGTCTCGGACCTGCAGACGTTCTGGGCATCCGCCGTGCCACGGATCGCACACCGGGACTTCACCCCGTTGCGCGGTGGTGTCACTGCGATGGACTCGGCGGCTTCCGACGGCTCGGGTCCGTGCGTGTCCAGCCCGGGCCAGATTGTTGGCAACGCCTACTACTGCCCGAGCGACGACGGGATCGTCTACGACTCGTCCGCGCTGGTGCCGGTGCTGCTGAGCCGGTACGGGGTGGCCGGCCTGGTTGGCGCGTTCGCGCATGAGTTCGGTCACGCCGTGCAGGCGCGGATCGGGCCGACGCCGGAGCAGCGCACCGCCGATCCGGCCCGCTATCCGTCTCTGCTCATCGAGGCGCAGGGCGACTGCGACGCCGGCGCCTTCTTGGCCTGGGTGATCGCAGGCAAGGCGCCACACATCCACTTCGGCGACTCGGCGCTGCTGGATGCCGTGGGACCACTGCTGGATTTCGCGGACCCGGTGCAGGTGTCGCGCACGGATTCGACGGCTCACGGGCTGAGCCTGGACCGGCTCACCGCGGTGCTGCTGGGGTATCGGCAGGGGGCTGCCGCGTGTCACGCCATGACGGCGGATTCGCTGCACCCGACCCTGGGTGCGGTGCCGTTGCCCGCGGGTGGAGCGGCCGCTCTGGCCAAGCCTCGGTACGCCTCGACCGAGGCGGTGGTGGCCGCGGCGCAGGCGTCGATCCGAGCGTTCACCGGATCACCCGTGACCGCTGAGCCGGCCGCCGCAGATCTGGCGGCCGCGGCGCCGTATGGGCAGTTCGCCCAGGCGACCGTGCTGGCGTTGGCGGAGGGCCGCACGCTCGGTCCTGCCGGGCTCGCCGAGCTCGCTCGACCCACCGGGCTCACCGGGCTCACCGGGCTCACCGGACCCGGCGCCACGCCCGACGCCACGTTCGCGTCCTGCTTCGCGGGCGCCTGGACCGCGTCGGTGTTCGGGACCTCCACCGCCGGATCCCTGGGATCGTGGCCGGGAGACGCAGACGAGGCACTGGCGGCGGTTCGAATCGCCCGGGGCGCGACATTTGCCGACGCGGCCGGCTACGCCGACGGCTTCCACCGCGGGCTGGTCGCATGTCGATGACGGGCCGGTGGGTGGGCACCCCGCCGGGTGCCCACAGCGTGGGTCGATCTACCCGAGGGTGCCGCGTGGGGCGCGTCCTGGCGGCACCACTGATCCTGCTGGCGGCCACCGGGTGTGCCCAAGCGGCCAACCCAGCGGTGCCGTCCACTCCGCCGGCGCTGTCGTCACCGTCACCGCCTGTTCCATCACCGCCGGCGCTGTCGTCACCGTCGACGCGGGTCATCACCGTCACCAGCGCCGCGTTCCCGGTGGGCGGCCGAATCCCGGCCCGATTCACGTGTGACGGGGCGGGCACCCCGCCGCCGCTGGTCTGGTCTGGCGCACCCCGCTCGGCCCGCTCGTTCGCAGTGGTCGTCAGCGACCCAGATGCGCCGAACGGTACGTACACGCACTGGATCGTCGCCGGGCTGTCACCGACCACGACCTCGCTCGATGGCCCGCACCTGCCGCCCGGCGCCGTGCAGGCCACGACCTCCGCCGGTCGACCTGGCTACGCGCCGCCGTGCCCGCCCAGCGGAACGCACCACTACCGGTTCACGGTGCTTGCTCTGGATGTTGCCCAGCCGATCCCGGACGGCGCCGGACTCTCCGAGGCGCTATCCGGGATCGACGCCGACACCGTGGCGTCCGGCACGCTGGTGGGCCGCTACTCGCGACGGTGACGACCCGATCAGATGGTGGCGATCGCCGGGGCTCCCCGTCCCAGCATGCGCCAGGGGTCCACCGCAGGTGGATCAGCCAGGGATGCGCACCTCGACCAGATGCTGCACGCTCCGGCCCAGCCGAACGTCCCGCGTGACCAGCGTCGCGTCCAATGCCTCTGCCAGTGCCACGTAGAGCCCCTCATACACCGTGCACCTATCACGCAGATCCCACGCACGTCGCAGCAGCGGCTGCTCCGGATAGCGACGCATCCGCAAGACACGCAGATCGAACCGAGCCGCTTCGGCCCTCGTGTGGTCGATCTTGTTCCCCCGTAACAATCCCCGGAGCGTATTGGTGACCTCAACGTCCAGCAACGTGGGTGCACACGCACCCTGCAGGATCGCCGATCGTTCTGCCCCGGATGCCTCGCCAAGCAGATAGGCGGCCACACTCGAGGCATCCGTGACCCAGCGACTCACCCCCGACGGCCCTCGTTACGCGCAGCAACGATCTCCTGGGTGGCCACACCGCTGCGCCCACGCGCCCGAATCCGGTCGTCAAGTTCCTCCGGCGTCGGTGCCGTGGCCCACTGCGTCACCTCGGTGAGTAGGTATTCGCTCAGCGACTGACCCCTCATCGCCGCCCGAGACTTGAGCGTGCGATGTACCTCCTCGGGTACGTGGCGAATCTGGATCATTCCCATGCTTTCAGCATGCATCCATCACTTGCACATGTCAATGCCAGCGATGGGCAACGATGGGCCGCGGCACCAGGCAGTTCAGTGCCGCTCGATACAGGGCCGTCAGTACAGTGCCGCCGCCAGCGCGCGACGTGCCGTGACCACATCCGGATCGTCGGCAGCGAACAGCCCAAACAGTCCGAGAAGGTGCTCCCGGGCTCGCGCACGCTCGTCGTCTGAGCTCGCGCGGATCACGCCGATCAGCCGAGCGAACCCCGCGGCAGCCCTGCCGGCTGCCACGTCGGCGTCGGCCGCCGCGGTGGCCAGGTGGACGTCGGATGGATCGGCGTCGCTGCGTGCTACCGCGTCTTCGGATACGGCGCCCGCTCGCTCGAGGAACTCGGCCCACGCCAGGCCGGACTGGGCCTCGGCGTTGCCCGGCTCGGCGGCCAGAATCTCCCGATAGGCGGCTGCCGCGGCGGCGTGATCGCCTCGCTCCGTGGCATCCTGGGCCGCGGTCAGCCGCGGGTCCTCCGGCTCCGGCTCGGGCGGCCCGGCAGCCTCCTCGGCGGCCTTGATCCCCGGCAGTTTGTCCCGCAGGGCATCCAGCAGCGAGGTGATCCACTCCCGAACCTGTGGTTCCGGCAGTGCGCCGCTGAACGCGTCCACCGGTTGCCCGCCGGCGATCGCCACCACGGTGGGGATCGACTGCACGCCGAACGCCTGGGAGATCCGCGGGTTGGCGTCCACGTCGACCTTGGCGAGAATCCACGCGCCGTTCCCGGCGGCAGCCAGCTTCTCCAAGACCGGAGACAGCTGCTTGCATGGTTCGCACCAGGTCGCCCACAGATCGACCACGATGAGCACCTGGGTGGATGCCTGCAGCACCTGATTGAAGGTCGCCTCGGTGACGTCGACGATGTATGGCGAGTCGATGCTGCTGGTGGCCTCCGCGCCGCCCGTCGACTGCCCGCCCGCGGCCGGTCGGTTCTTGAGCGAGGACAGGTCCACCGCGCGCGCGAACGCGGCGGACATCGCGGCTTGGGCCGCCTGGCTGCGTGGGTCAGGTCGGGACATGCTCCTATCTTCACACGCACCGCCGCCAACCCCTTACGCCGCCCGCAGCGGCCAGGCGCCGTCCACAACCGCTGTCGGCGCACCGCCGGAACGCAGATACGCCTGGAACCGCGCCGCCCACGCCCGAGCCCAGTTCGCCTGCGCTCGATGCAGCATCGCGGGATCGGCGCCACCGATCATCGGATAGGTCTCGGCGATCGCTCGGGCGAGCTGACAGGCCGCTTCGGCATCGCCATCCGCGGAGTGCGCCCGGGCGGCCTCGACCCGGTAGTGATCGGTGGCCACCTGCAGGGTGCGCTTGCCTCGCCGGTACCGGTCGACCTCCCGGTCGATCACCAGCGGGTCCACGATGCAGGCACGCCGCCACGATGGCCGCTCGGCCAACGGCGCCAGACCGTGCCGGAGCGCCGCGCAGTCCATCAGGCTCAGGTCGTAGGCGGCGTTGAACACCACCAGCGGCAGGCCGGCGTCCCACACCCGCTCCAGCGCGGCCAGGATCTCCGGAACCGCCACCGCGGCCGGGGTCCCGTTCGCCCTGGCACGCTCGGTGCTGATGCCGTGCACCGCGGTGGCGGCCGCGGGGATGGGCAGCCCGGGATCGACCAGCCAGCACCGCGTCTCGTCGGCCACCGTGCCGTCCGGCCGGCAATGGACCACCGCGGCCGTGACGATCCGCGCCGTCGCCGCATCGGTGCCGGTGGTCTCCAGATCGAAACCCACTAACGTCCCGCGATACCAGGCCGGGGGCCACTGTTCGGGGTGTGGCAGGAAGGGGTTGTCCAGTGCTGTGGGCCGCGTCATGATCGTCTCCGGTTCCGTTCGCCGATGTTCTCGGTGGAACCGTAGGACAGGGGTACGACAGCGGGTCAGACGTCCGGGTTCGCACCCACGCACTCGGCAACCCTCGTCACGCCCGTCACCAACTTCGCCGACTGATCAGCGCGACGCGCGTCGGCAGGACGCCGGAGACGGTCAGCGCCATCCAGGTGGGCAGCGCCTCCGGCGGTAACCAGTGGGGACGGGCAGCACCGTCGGGGAGGTCAGATGCGGGCGGGCTCGGTGTAGGTGCCCCACTCCTCGCGCAGCGCATCGCAGATCTCCCCCAGGGTCGCCTCGGCGCGCACCGCGGCGAGCATCGGCGGGATCAGGTTGCCGGAGCCCCGCGCCACCTGGACCATGTCAGCCAGCAGGCGCCGCACGTCGGAGTCGTCCCGACCCGCCCGGCGCCGGGCCAGCAGCGCGTTCTGCGCGGTCTCCACCTCGCCGGAGATGCGCAGGATCTCCAGGTCGTCGCCCACGCCACCAGTCAGGGTGTTGACGCCGACCATCTTCTTGTCGCCCTTGTCCAGCGCGTTGGCGTAGGCGAAGGCGGCGTCGGCAATCTCGCCGGTGAAGTAGCCGTCCTCGATGCCCCGCAGGATGCCGGAGGTCATCTCGCCGATCGAGTGCTCGCCGGATGGCACGGCCTGCCGGGCGAAATCCTTGATACGGTCAAAGATCTGCTCCGCCTGCGCCTCCAACTTGTCGGTCAGCGCCTCGACGTACCAGCTACCGCCCAACGGATCGGCCACGTTGGTGACTCCCGTCTCCTGCATAATCACCTGCTGGGTGCGCAGCGCGATCTGCGCGCTGCGGTCCGTGGGCAGCGCCAGCACCTCGTCCAACGCATTGGTGTGCAACGAGTTCGTGCCGCCCAGCACGGCGGCGAGCGCCTCGACGGCGGTGCGCACGACGTTGTTGTCCGGCTGCTGCGCCGTCAGCGACACGCCGGCCGTTTGGGTGTGGAAGCGTAGCCATTGCGCGCGGGGGTCGGTGGCGCCGTACACGTCACGCATCCAGCGGGCCCAGATCCGCCGCGCGGCACGGAATTTGGCGATCTCCTCGAAGAAGTCCACGTGCGAGTCGAAGAAGAAGCTCAGCCCCGGCGCGAAGGTGTTGACGTCCATCCCGCGAGCGAGGCCTAGCTCGACGTAGCCAAACCCGTCGGCCAGCGTGTAGGCCAGTTCCTGCGCGGCCGTCGACCCTGCCTCCCGGATGTGGTATCCGGAGACCGAGAGTGGCTTGTACGCCGGGATGTTTTCGGTGCAATAGGCCATCAGATCGCCGATGAGTCGCAGGTGCGGCTCGGGGGCGAACAGCCACTCCTTCTGCGCGATGTACTCCTTGAAGATGTCGGTCTGCAGGGTGCCGTCCAGGGATTCGACTGCCGCACCTTGTCTTTCAGCCGCCACCAGGTACATGCAGAACACCGGGACGGCGGGGCCGGAGATCGTCATGGACGTCGTCACCGATGCCAGGTCGATGCCGTCGAAGAGCACATCCATGTCGGCGGCCGAGTCGATGGCGACGCCGCAGTGCCCCACCTCCCCCAGCGAGCGGGCGTCGTCGGAGTCGCGACCCATCAGGGTGGGCATGTCGAATGCGACGGACAGGCCGTTGCCGCCCTCGGCCAGGATCATCTTGTACCGCGCATTGGTGTCGGTGGCATTGCCGAAGCCGGCGAACTGCCGGATGGTCCACGGCTTGCCGCGGTACCCGGTCGGGTAGAGCCCGCGGGTAAAGGGGAACTCCCCGGGCCAGCCGATCCGCTCGAACCCGGTGACGGTGTCGCCGGGGCGGGGCCCGTACACCGGGGCCACCTCCAGCCCGGACAGCGTGGTGAAGTCCGCGTCCCGCACCCGGCCCGCGGCCTCAGCGGCGTCGTACCGCTGCTGCCAGCGGGCGCGACCCGATTCGACGTCTGCCGCATCGGTGACGGTGCGGTCGGTGGTGGCGGCGTCGGGGTGCTGCACGGTGGTCATCGGGAATCTGCCTCTCGAGCACGGGCGACGGCCGGATCGCGGTCGCCGCCCTGCGTGGCCGGACGATAGATACAAGGATATCCGACTATCGGAGGTCCCACTAATGCGGAGGCGGCTCGCCTCCGCGGCAGGCCCGCGCCCGTTAGATCAGGGCGGCCGGCGCTGCCCCCTGTATGCCGGACAACCGGGCTACAGCACCAAGCTAGATCGGGACCGGGACGGCGTGGCGTGCGAATAGCGGGCAACGGTTGCTGCGCTGTCGCGCTCGTCGCGCGGCAACCCGGACGGGTCGGCGCCCCGGAGGCAAGCCGATGGACGGGGAACGTTACCGTCGGGTATGACCGCGAACGCCTCCGCCCCGGCACTGCCCTTCGACCCGATCGCCAAGGCGGCCCAGACCTGGAGCGAGCGCATCGGCCCGAACTGGGCCATGGCGGCGGTGACGAACATCATGCGCGTACAGCAGATCCTGCAGGCCAGCGTGGACGAGGCGCTGCGCCCGCACGGACTGACCTTCGCCCGGTACGAGGCACTGGTGCTGCTGTCGTTCTCGCAGCGGGGCTCGCTGCCGATGCGCATGATGGGCGAGCGGCTGCAGTTGCACCCGACATCGATCACCAACATCGTGGACCGACTGGAGGCGGATGGCCTGGTGCGCCGGCTGCGGCACCCATCGGACCGACGCACAACGCTGGTGGAGATCACGGCCGACGGCAAGGACCGGCTGGGGCCGGCGACGGATGCAGTGATGGCCGCCGATTTCGGCCTGATCGGCATGGATTCGGACGACGCGTCACGGCTGTCGGAGCTGCTGACCAAGGTGCGGCGCGCGGCCGGCGACTTCGCCTGAGCGACGCCAGCGGCACGTTGCTCCGTCACGACCCCGTGCGAGCGTGACGCGACATCCCGACGCGCAACTGCCGGCCGCCGTCGAGCCCTGAGCCCCCACAGTAAAACCTGCACCTCGTGGGGATCTTGAACGCGTTTGCGCAGGTGAGGTCGACCTTGATCGCGTCGAGGTGCGATTCCTGACATCCATCGAGGAAGGCGCCGGACCGGCCAGCCGCACGCTCAGGTCGGCGCTGTCGAGGGATCTGCCGGCGCGCGCAACCAGTCGATCACTGCCTCGGCCGCCCGGTGATGGTCGGTGGTCCCGGCCACCACCGCGTCCGCCGCGGCGGCCAACTCGCGCCGCCCGTTCGATCCGCCCAGGGCCCGGCGCACCCGCTCCAGCACCACCGACTCGACGGCGGCGCCGGCTCGTCGGGCCTGCCGCGCCGCCAGCTCACCCGAGGTCACCAGGTGGTCGCGATGCTCGGCCAAAGCCGTGGCCAGCTCGTCCACACCAGTGCCGTCGCTGGCGACCGTGGCCAGCACCGGGATCCGCCAGGAGCCCGCGGCGGCGGTCCCCGACCGGCCCAGCGCCACCATCGAGCGCAGCTCGCGAATCGTCGTCCTGGTGCCCTCGTGGTCGGCCTTGTTCACCACCAGCAGATCGGCGATTTCCATGATGCCGGCCTTGGCCGCCTGCACCCCGTCTCCCATTCCGGGCGCCAGCACCACGACCACGGTGTCGGCCAGGTGCATGACGTCGACCTCGCTCTGCCCCACCCCCACCGTCTCGATGATCACGAACTCGAACCCGAGTGCCGACATCAGGTCCACGGCGGCCGGCGTCCCCGCCGCGAGCCCGCCCAGGCTCCCCCGGGAGGACATCGACCGGATGAATACCCCGGGATCGGTGACGTGGTCGGCCATCCGCACTCGATCGCCCAGCAGCGCCCCGCCACTGAACGGGCTGGAGGGGTCCACCGCCAGCACGGCCACGGTCCGAGCTGGTCGCGTGTCGTCGCCGGTGCGCAGCCGGCGCAGCAGCGCCCCGGTCAGGGTGGACTTGCCCGCCCCCGGCGCCCCGGTGATGCCGATCACCTGCGCCGCGCGCGGCAGGCCGGTCAGCTCCGCGGCGACCTCGGCGGCGGGCCGGCCCCCGTTCTCCACGACGGTCAGCAACCGCGCCGTGGCCCGGATCGATCCGGCGCGCGCCGCCGATACCAGCTCGGCCACGGACCCGGGCGCCGCGCCGGCACCTACCCGGCGGGCCGCAGGTATCGCCCCGGGTATCGCGGATGAGCCGGTGACGGGGGCGCCGGTGGGCACCGCGATCAGGCGTGCCCGGCCGGCACGGTCAGGATCAAGGCATCACCCTGGCCGCCGCCACCGCACAGCGCTGCCGCCCCGGTGCCGCCGCCGCGGCGGCGCAGCTCCATCGCCAGGGTGAGCACCAGCCGCGCACCGGACATGCCGATCGGATGGCCCAGCGCGATCGCTCCGCCGTTGACGTTCACGATGTCCTCGCTGATGCCCAACGCTCGCGCCGAGGCGATGCCCACCGCCGCGAAGGCCTCGTTGATCTCCACCAGATCCAGCGACGCCGGGTCCAACCCGGTCTTCGCGCACGCCGCGCGGATCGCGTTGGCCGGCTGCATCTGCAGCGAGGAGTCGGGGCCGGCCACCACGCCGTGCGCGCCGATCTCGGCCAGCCAGGTCAGCCCCCGCCGCTCGGCCTCCGCCTTGTCCATCACCACCACCGCGCAGGCGCCGTCGGAGATCTGCGAGGCCGATCCCGCGGTAATGGTGCCGTCCGGACGAAAGGCCGGCCGCAGCGCGGCGAGCGTCTCGACAGTGGTATCCGGCCGGATGCCCTCGTCCGCCGACACCGTCACCGATCCCCTGCGCCCCGCCACCACCACCGGCTCGATCTCCTCGGCCAGGGTCCCGGATGCGGCGGCCGCGGCAGCCCGCTGGTGGGAGCGCGCGGCGAACGCGTCCTGCTCGGCGCGGCTCAGTTCCGGGTCGTGGTTGGCCTTCTCGGTCAGCTCGCCCATCGGCACGTCGGTGAACACGTCCCACAGCCCGTCGTAGGCCATGTGATCGCGCAGCGTGACGTCGCCGTACTTGAACCCGGCACGGGATCGGGGCAGCAGGTGCGGCGCCAGCGTCATGGACTCCATGCCCCCGGCGACGACGGTGGTGAACTCGCCGGCCCGGATCAGCTGGTCGGCGAGCGCGATCGCGTCCAGCCCGGACAGGCACACCTTGTTGACTGTCAGCGCCGGCACGTCCATGGAGATGCCGCCGGCTACCGCGGCCTGCCGGGCGGTGATCTGCCCGCAGCCCGCCTGCAGCACCTGACCCATGATCACGTAATCGACATCGCCCGGCTCGACGGCCGCGCGCCGCAGCGCGCCCCGGATCGCCACCCCGCCCAGATCAGTCGCGCTGACCGACCCCAGCCCGCCCGACATGCGCCCGATCGGGGTTCGCGCCCCCGCTACGATCACCGTGCTCGTCATACCCCAAACGCTAGCGCAGCGCTCGCCGGTACCGTGAGGGCCATGGATGAGTTGGCGGCGCTCGACGTTCGGGCCGTGGATCACGTGGGGATCGCGGTGCCGGACCTGGACGCGGCGATCGCCTTCTACACGGGCACGCTCGGCGGAACCCTGGAGCATCGCGAGCACAACCCGGACCAGCACATCGACGAGGCGATGATCGCCTTCGACACCTCCGTCACCGCCTCCCGCATTCAGCTGATCGCACCGTCCGACCCCCAGAGCACGATTGCGAAGTTCTTGGACCGCAACGGCCCCGGATTGCAGCAGCTTGCCGTTCGGGTGCCCGATGTCCGGGCAGCGTCCGACACCCTGCGGGCACGCGGGCTTCGGCTGCTCTACGACGAGCCACGTCGCGGCACGGCGGGTTCGACCATCAACTTCGTGCATCCCAAAGACGCCGGCGGCGTGCTGATCGAACTGGTGCAGGCACCCGAGGGTCACACCGGCGGGCAGTATCGGGGCCTCGGGCGCGCATCCGACGGGGTGACAGCCGGGGATGGGACCATGTCCGCATGAGTTCCAGTGAGTGGCTTCCACCCCCGGTTCCGTTCGAGCTGGTCCGGCGCGGCTATTCCCCGGATCAAGTGACGGCACATATCGAACGACTCGAGTACGACCTGCGGATCGCCACCGCGAATCGCGACGCGACCTCCGAGCGGCTCGCGGAGCTGACGGCCCAGCTATCCACCGCCCAGGCGGAGGCCGACGCCCTGCGGGCGCAGCTGGATCGCCAGGCGCTGGAGCCGATGTCGCTGTCCGGCCTGTCGGACCGGATGCAGCGGATGATCCGAATGACGGAGGAGGAAGCCGCCGACATCCGCACGTCCGCCGAGGAATACTCGACCACCCAGCGCGAGCAGGCCGACACCGACACCGCCCAGTTGCGCGCCGCCGCCGAGGCAGAGGTGGCCGAGTTGCGCCGCCAGTCGCAAGCGGAGGTGACCAGGACCAGGGAGGAGTTGCGCGCCGGACGGGCCGCGCTGGCCAATGATCGCGCCTCCTTCGACGCCGAGCGGGACCGCACCAGAACCCAACTGTCCGAACAGGTCTCGGCACTGTTGGTGGAGGCGACGGCACAAGCCGAGACCACTCGGGGCCGCGCCCGGCAGGACGCCGAGGCGGCCACGGCGCAGGCCGAGGCGGAAGCCGACCGGCTGATCACCGAGGCGCGCACCGAGGCAGGGCGGCTCGGCGCAGAGGCTGCGGCACAGCGTGCCGAACTGCAGGAGGACTTCACGCTGGCGCTCAATGCCCGGCGCAGCGAGGCGCACCAGGCGATCAGCACCGCCGAGCAGACGTCCCGCGCCGATGCCGCGGCGCGCATCCAGCAGGCCGAGGCACACGCCCGTGAGGTGGTCGACGCCGCCAGCCGGCACGCCGAGGACATCACGCAGCGCGCCGCCGCCGAGGCGCACCAGCGGGTGCTGGACGCCGACGCCGCCGTGCAGGCGCTGACGTCGCTGCGCGCCGAGTTGCACCACCAGCTGGCCCGGCTGGGCGAACACATGGCGCAGGTACACGGCCTGGTCGATTCGGCAGGCCCCATCCTGACTCCGCCGCCCGAGGAGCAGCACCGCCCGCAACCCGACCAGTTCCCGCCGGATGCCGCGGGACGACCGACCGTTCCGGCCGGCTACGACGTCACCCCGCCGACCTGGCAGGTGCCGGAACGGCCGGTCGACCCCGCGGACCAACGCGCCGCCGACCAGGCGGTGACGGGGCAAGCAGCCGGCGCCCCCGAATCGAGCGAGGATCCCACCGACGACACGGGCGAAACCAGCGAGGCGGTGACGGAGCAACCCGACCACGCCCCCGAATCCGATACCGACACCCCGGTCGGCAACGCGGACGCCGACGATCCGGTCGCCGCCCGGTAACCGCTCAGGTCTGGGGCGCTGGGCGCCGATCCGAGGATCGGTCGCGGACCGGCCGTGACCCGCAGCGCCCACTGCCCGGCGCAGAATCAGGCCCGGTCGCCCGCCGACACCACCGCCAAGATCTCCGGCCCGCGCGCGAGATACCGCCGGGCGCCCAGCAGCACCAGACCCACGAACACCGGCACCCCGCAGACCAGCGCCGCCACCAGCGCGAGCCAGCCCCACGCCGGATCGACCGTCACCGCGGCGACCACCGCGCCGATGGCCGGGGACGCCGTCGCCGCTCCGACTCCCAGGACCGCCAACGCGGCGCCCGCCGATCGGCCCTTCTGGCCGGCCACGCTGGAGGTGAAGATCGAGGTGCGGCTCTGCGGCATGGCGTAGGGCAACTCCGCGGACAACCAGCACGCCGCGCCCAACGCGCCCAGCAACGCGCTCAAGCACAACCCGGCGGCGGCCGGCAGCAGGTCGGCGTGCCCGCGAGTCGCGACCTGCACGGCCAGCCCCGCCGCGATGATCGCGATCCCTGGGCCGAGGCTGGCCGCTGCGTGACCCAGCATCTCCCCCCGCGCCCGCATGGAATCGGCGTAGGCCACCAGGTGCAACCAGATCCCCGAACCCTCCACGCCGAGGTGGTTGGCGGTCTGGGCCCCCGCCAGCAACGACCCGAGCACCACCGCGAAGATGGCGCCTTCGCCCTGCACCACGAACGGCCAGGCCACGGCGAACAGCACCACCACGATCCACGGCAACCGACGGATCGGGTCGCGCCAGGCCAGCCGCAGATCGCGTGCGGCCACCAGCAGCGCCGTGCCGCGCACGCTGCTGGCCACGGCGCTGCCCAGGTCCCCGGCGCGTGCCGGGGTGCTGCCCGCGGTGGTGGAGGGCGTGGTCACCAGACTGCGCCGCAGTGCCGCATGCCACCACCACCAGCACAGCAGAAGAAACAGCGTCGCCGTGCCCACCGCGATGATCAACCGCCCCGTCGCCCCGTCCAACAGCGCCCCCGGCACGACCGCCAGCGCCCCCGGTGGGCCCCACAGCAGCGCCCGCGCCGTGCCCAGCGCACCCGTCGGATCGCCGCCGCGCTGGGTGTTCAGCAGGATCGACCCGCCGGTGTAGGCCACCACGACCGCGATGCCCACCGCCATGCCGAGGTCCCGGCCGCGCCGCGAAGACATCAGCGTCGCCATCGAGGTGGACGCCGCTCGGGAGCACACCACGCAGGTGACCATCTGAACCGCGCAGGCCAGCGCCGCCACCGGCAGCACGTCCCACCGCCGGCTGAGCCCGATCGCGGCGCCCACCAGCACCACCATGTTGAACACCGGCAGATAGCCGATCAACGAGCTGACCAGTAGCCCGCGCTGCAGCACCGCCGGCCGCAGCGGCAGCAGGGCGAACCGTCGGGGATCGATGGTCTCGTCCACCCCGAAGGCGATCAGCGGCGCCAGCATCCACGCCAGCAGCTGCCCGGTGAAGAACGAGCCGATCACCGGGACCGCCAGGTCGGTCTCGGTGCGCAGGGCAATGAATGTCGCGGCCAGCAGGCCGGAGATCAGCAGCCCGAACGCCAGGCCCAGGGCCACCGCCACCTTGCCGCGGGTGGGTGCCGCCCGCACCCGCCCGGTGGTCAGCGACCACTTCAGGCGGGCGAAGAGCGCAACCATTCCAGGTCCCCTCCCCCGCGATCGTCGGCGCCGATCAGGTGCAGGAACGCATCGTCCAGGCTGGCCGCGCCGCCCCGGACCGTGTCCAGTTCCCCGGCCGCGACGATCTGCCCGTGGTTCATCACCGCCACATGCGAGCACAGCCCCTCGACCAGCGCCATCACGTGGGAGGAGAACACCACCGTCCCGCCCGAGCCGGTGTAGCCGGCCAGCACGGTGCGGATCGCCCGCGCCGACACCGGATCAACCGCCTCCAGCGGCTCGTCCAGCAGCAGCACCGGCGGGCTGTGCAGCAGCGCGGCGGCCAGGGTGATCTTCTTGCGCATCCCGGTGGAGTAGTCGGCCACCAAGGTGTTGCCCGCCTCCGCAAGGTCCAGCACACCGATCAGGTCCACGCTGCGTCGCTGCACCACGGCGGCGTCCAGACCGCGCAGCCGGCCCAGATACCCCAGCAGCTCCGGGCCGGACAGTCGCTCGAACAGGCGCAGCCCGTCCGGCAGCACCCCCATCCGGGCCTTGGCCGCCACCGGGTCCGCCCACACGTCGACGCCGGCGACGTAGGCCCGGCCGGCGTCCGGTCGCAGTAGTCCGGTCACCATCGACAGGGTTGTCGTCTTGCCAGCACCGTTCGGTCCGACCAGGCCGAAGAAGCTGCCCCGTGGCACGTCCAGGCCGATGTGGTCGACCACGGCGCGTCCGCGGTACTGCTTGGTCAGCCCCCGCAACGCCACGGCCACCACGGCCGGCGGCGCGACCGAGTCGGGGTAGGCGGGCAGGTCGGTCTCGGGAAGCATGCCGCCAGCCTGCCATCCCCGAGTCGAATGCCCCGGGACGCGCCCTGCCGCGTCCCAGGGCATTCGACTCGGCTCTCGATAGGCTGCTGCGAGGCGCCGATCCGCCGGAGGGAGGGCCGGATGCGACGTTCGGTCGGCCTGGCGATCGGCGCCGTGGTGCTGTCGGTCACCATCGGGGTGCTGGTCGGACTGGTGATCCACGCCGGGATGTCCGAGCGTGCCGGCAACCGGCCCGGGTCGACGGGCGCGAGCACGTCCGGCGCGGGGAGCACGGATCGGCTCCCGTCCGGCGCGGGCGAGCCCGCGGACGCGAGCCCGGATGACCACGGCTCGTCTGCGGCCAGCATCACCTCACCGTGGCAGCAGTCGCTGACTCCCGTCACCGATGACTCCACGGACCCGGCCGCGTCCGCACCGACCGACGAGCCTGCCGCCGATCCGGGCGGTACCGGCAGCAACGCCCCGAGCACCACCGACCTGGCGCGCTCCACCGGCCGCGCCGCCACCACCTCTGCCGGTCCGACCCCACGGATCTCGTCAGCGCCGGCGACCAGCACCTCGAGCACGAGGGGTTCGGTCAGCCGCCCGGGCACCAGCACGGCTGGCAGCACCGTCACCGCCGATTCCAAGGCCGACGAGCCGGGCGGATCGTGCGGCACCCTCGGCGAGAAGTCCTCGACCCCGGCCGGCGCGACCCTGTACTGCCAACACGACCAGACCGACGGCAGCCTGCGCTGGCGGGCGGTCACCGACGGCGGGGGTTGCCTGGCCCAGACCATGACGGGGATCGGGCTGGACGGGCACCACTACGCCTGCCGGCGAGGCCCGGACGGCCTGAATCACTGGCGCCGGGTGCGCTGAGGCGCAGCAAGACGGCCGGAGGTGACCGGCAGCGGCTACACCGGCACGAAGACGCCGAGCAGGATCCAGCAGACCACCGCGCACGGCAGCAGCGAGTCCAGCCGGTCCATCACGCCGCCGTGGCCGGGCAGCAGGGTGCCCATGTCCTTCACCCCGAGGTCCCGCTTGATCAGCGACTCCGACAGGTCCCCCGCGGTGGCGACCAGCGCGACCACCACACCCAGCACGGCGCCCTGCCACCACGGGTGGTGCAGCAGCAGCGCCAGCGCGACGGCCCCGCCCACCCCGGCGATCACCACCGACCCGGCCAGCCCCTCCCAGGACTTCTTCGGCGAGATCCGCGGCGCCATCGGATGCCGCCCGGCGAGTACCCCCGCGGCATATCCGCCGGTATCCGAGCACACCGCGGCGATCAGGAACACCAGGATCCGAGCCATGCCGTCGTCCGGGCGCACCAGCAGGGTGGCGAACGAGGCCAGCCCGCCCAGGTAGACGGCCAGGAACACGGTGGCGGTGACGTCGGCCACGTAACCCTGCGCGCCCCCGACGAGCCGATAGAACATCACCGCAAGCGCGGTCAGCACCAGCCCGAGGGCCTGCGCGGCGTGCCCCCACCACCAGGTGGTGACCACGGTGGCCAGCACGCCCAGCGTCAGCGGCACCCATACCAGGGCGATGGAGCGGGCGCGCTGCAGCGTCCCGCGCATCTCCCAGATGGCGGCCACCATGGCCGCACCGATGATCACCAGGAACCCCGGTCGGAACAGCAGCAGGCAGGCGATGGCGACGGCGCCCAGCCCCACTCCGACACCGACAGCCATCGGCAGATCGCGCCCGGCCCGGGGGGTGCGCGCCGCCGGTGGCGGCGTGGCCGGCGATGTCCCGGCCCCGGTCGGCGGGGCCTGGTCCGGTGCCGAATCCTCCGGGCGGGTCACGGTCCGGTCTTCTGATCGCGGCCGCATCAGACCTCGAGCAGCTCGGCTTCCTTGTTCTTGACCAGCTCGTCCACCTGGCCGACGTACCGGTCGGTGACGCCCTGCAGCTCCTTCTCGGCGCGTGCCACATCGTCCTCGCCGACCTCGCCGTCCTTGGCCATCCGGTCGAGTTCTTCCTTGGCCTTGCGACGCACGTTGCGGATCGACACCTTCGCGTCCTCGCCCTTGGACCGGGCAACCTTGCCCAGTTCGCGCCGGCGCTCCTCGGTGAGCTGCGGGAACACCACCCGGATCACGGTGCCGTCGGTGCTGGGGTTGACGCCCAGGTCGGAGTCCCGGATGGCCTTTTCCACCGCATGCATCTGGGTGGCGTCGTAGGGCTTGATGACGGCCATCCGTGCCTCCGGCGTGTTGATGGTGGCCATCTGTGGCAGCGGGGTCGGCGAGCCGTAGTAGTCGATCATCACCCGGGCGAAGGTGTGCGCGGTCGCCCGGCCGGTGCGCAGGGTCGCGAGGTCCTCCTTGACCACCCCGATGGCCTTTTCCATCTTCTCCTCGGCCTCGAAGAGCGTTTCGTCGATCATCTGCTGGCCTCTCACGTGGTCGATGGCTGGGTCGTATGCGTCGGGGATTCCGCAGGGCGGTGACGAGGTTGTCGGGGCGGGGGTATCAGCGGGGGGTATGCACCAACGTGCCGACCGGTTCGCCGGCGACGACGCGGGCGATGTTGCCCTCGGTCAGCAGGTTGAACACGACCATCGGCATTCCGTTGTCCATGCACAGGCTGAAGGAGGTGGCGTCCGCGACCTGCAGCCCTCGTTCCAGCACCTCGCGGTGGGTGATCTCGGTGAACATTGTGGCACCCGGGACCTGGCGCGGGTCGGCGTCGTACACGCCGTCCACCGCCTTGGCCAGCAGCACCGCCTCGGCGTCGGTCTCCAGGGCGCGCTGCGCGGCGGTGGTGTCGGTAGAGAAGTAGGGCATGCCGACGCCGGCCCCGAAGATCACCACCCGGCCCTTCTCCAGGTGCCGGATCGCGCGCCGCGGGATGTACGGCTCGGCGACCTGGCCCATCGTGATGGCGGTCTGCACTCGGGTGTCCACGTGCTGCTCGCGCTCCAGGAAGTCCTGCAGCGCCAGGCAGTTCATCACCGTGCCGAGCATGCCCATGTAGTCGGCGCGGGCTCGATCCATGCCACGCTGCTGGAGTTGGGCTCCCCGGAAGAAGTTGCCGCCACCGATGACGATGGCCATCTGGACCCCGCCGCGCACCACGTCGGCGACCTGTCGGGCGACCGTGGACACCACGTCCGGGTCGACACCGACGCCGCCGCCGCCGAACATCTCGCCGCCCAGCTTGAGCAGCACCCGGCGGAGCGGGCGACGGGCCGTAGCACCGTCACCGTCTGGGCCGGGGCCCGGTTCGGTGGCCGCATCCGGCGGAACCGATGACGGGATCGACGACGGAATCGACGACGAAGCGCTCGATGACATGGCGTTCACCCTCCTCGCGGACGACCCGGAACACCAGCGCGGTCCCGGTCGGTAGCTGTCCGGCTGGTCCCGCGGCCCGGATCAGGCAGTACCCACCTCGAAGCGCACGAATGCGCGGACGGTGACACCGGCGTCGCCGAGCAGCGCCCCGACGGTCTTCTTGGAATCCCGCACGGAGCCCTGCTCGGTCAGCACGGCCTCCTTGTAGAAGCCCTGCAACCGGCCCTCGATGATCTTGGGCAGCGCAGCCTCCGGCTTGCCCTCCTCGCGAGCGGTGGCCTCGGCGATGCGTCGCTCACTGTCCACCACCTCGGCGGGCACGTCCTCCCGGCTGACGTAGCGGGCGCGCAGCGAGGCGACCTGCATGGCGGCGCCGCGGGCAGCCTCGGCGGCCGCGTCCCCGTCCCCGGTGTAGGCGACCAGCACGCCGATGGCGGGCGGCAGATCCGCGGACCGGCGATGCAGGTACACCGCGGTGGGGCCGTCCAGCTTGGCGACCCGGTTGAGCACCAGCTTCTCGCCGATCTTGCCGGACAGCGCGGTGATCGCGTCGGCAACGGTGGAGCCGTCCAGCTCGGCGGCCAGCACGCCCTCCGGGGTCCCGTCGCTGGCGGCGGCGACCTCCGCGATCCGGCCGGCCAGCTCCTGGAACTCGGCATTCTTGGCCACGAAGTCGGTCTCGGAGTTCAGCTCTATCAGCGCGTCGCCGCTGGTGGCGATCATGCCCTCGGCCGTGGTCCGCTCGGCCCGCTTGCCGGCATCCTTGGCTCCCTTGATGCGCAGGATCTCCTGCGCCTTGTCGAAGTCGCCCTCAGCCTCGTCCAGGGCCTTCTTGCAGTCCATCATCCCCGCGCCGGTGAGGTCGCGGAGCCGCTTGACGTCTGCGGCGGAGATGTTCGCCATGTGTGTTCCCTCGTGTTGTGGATGTGCTGGTGTCGGCGGACCGGCGCCCGGACGCGACCCGACAGATCGCGCAGCGCCGCGTGCCTACCCGCCGGGGCTCGCGGGTGCACCCGCGAGCCCCGGCGGGCCGCACGCGATCAGCCCTCGGTGGTGACTGCAGCCTCTGGGTCGGACCCCGCCTCGGCGGCGGCTGGAGCGGACTCGGCGGCGGAGGCAGCGGGCTCGGCGGCGCCCGGCTCGGCCGGTGCGGCAGCCTCGGCCTGGGCGGCGGCCTGCTGCTCCTCGTGTGCGGCCAGCAGCTCGCGCTCCCACTCGGCCAACGGCTCCTCGCCGGCGGCGACCGCCGCTCCGCCGGAGCGGGCCAGCAGTCCCTCGGCCACCGCTTCAGCGACGACCTTCGTCAGCAGCGCGGCCGACCGGATGGCGTCGTCGTTGCCGGGCAGCGGGAAGTCCACCTCGTCGGGGTCGCAGTTGGTGTCCAGCACCGCGACGACCGGGATGCCCAGCTTGCGGGCCTCGCCGACGGCGATGTGCTCCTTCTTGGTGTCCACCACCCAGATCGCGCTGGGCACCTTGGCCATGTCCCGGATGCCGCCGAGCGACTTGGCGAGCTTGTCCTTCTCCCGGGTCAGCAGCAGCACCTCCTTCTTGGTGCGGCCGGCGAACTCACCGGACGACTCCATGGCCTCCAGGTCCTTGAGTCGCTGCAGGCGCTTGTGCACGGTGGCGAAGTTGGTGAGCATGCCGCCCAGCCAGCGCTGGTTGACGAACGGCATGCTGACCCGCGTCGCCTCGCTGGCGATGGCCTCCTGGGCCTGACGCTTGGTCCCGACGAACAGGATCGTTCCGCCGTGCGCGACCGTGTCCTTGACGAAGTCGAAGGCCCGGTCGATGTACGACAGGGTCTGCTGCAGGTCGATGATGTAGATGCCGTTGCGCTCGGTGAGGATAAAGCGCTTCATCTTGGGGTTCCACCGCCGGGTCTGGTGCCCGAAGTGGACGCCAGCGTCGAGCAGCTGGCGCATGGTGACGACGGCCATGACGGTTCGGTCGTCCCTTCCTGTTGTGGCGCCGTGTAGCACCGGGCGCGACGGAGTTCGACTCCGGGCGTGCACCCATCACTGACGGCGCGGTTTCGGTTGTCGCCGCCGGCCCGGTGGCCGGTAGCCCTGACGCCCTCGACGAAACCCGCCCGACCCAGGCACCGCGCGGTGCAGGTTCGGGACCTCGGGCCCGCCGACCGGTGGGATCGCGCCGTAGTGCATCGCGGGCGACCAGCTCCGGTTCCAGAGCGTGCGAAGTCGACCCGTGCAGGCACGGGCCGCAGGTGCAGCATACGCGACCCGGACGGTGGAGCGCGAACCGCCGATGCCGGTCCGGGCCTCGCGCCTGGACCGTGTCCGGCACCGTCGCGATGGCCACGGGCGCCGATATCCCCCTGTCCGGTTCCCATCCACAATCCGGCGGAGCCGGCCGGCATCCGACGCCGGACCGAGCCAGCATCGGAACCATGCGCGTGGCAGGCGTGGCCGTCGTGGTGGTGATCCTGGGTGCCTTGACCGGACCGGTCGGGGCGTCGTCCGCCGGGCCGACCCGGCCGCCGCACGCGGGACCAGCCGGGCCACTGTCCTTCCGGACGGCCCTGCAGCCAGCGACGGGACCGGCCACGACCGGTCCGAATCCGGCGACGGCGAGCAGTCCGGAGCAGGCCTTCCAGCTGCCGGTGCCGCCCCCGCCGGTGGTGCTGAGCCCGTTCCGGCCGCCCGAGCATCGATACGGTACGGGCCATCGCGGGGTGGACCTCGCGGCCCCGGCCGGCACTCCGATCCGGGCCGCCGCGGCCGGAACCGTGGTGTACGCCGGGATGCTGGCAGGCCGCGGCGTGGTGTCCGTCCAGCACGACGGGGGGCTGCGCACCACCTACGAGCCCGTCGACGCCGCGGTGCACCCCGGCCAGCGGGTGACGTCCGGTCAGGCGCTGGGCACCCTGCAACCGGGACATCCGTCCTGCGCCCCTGAGGACTGTCTGCATTGGGGCGCCCGGCTGCCGGACGAGACCTACCTGGACCCGATGTCGCTGCTGCACCCGTGGCGGGTGGTGCTCAAACCGTGGGACCCGGGGTGATCATCCGACGGTCGAACGGGCTCAGTACGGCGCGTAGCCGAACACGTAGACCCCGTCACCGTTGGACAGTCCGTCCCAGAACGCCTGCGAGGCATCCCAACTCAGGTGGATACAGCCGTGCGAGGCCACCGACAGGCTGCCCTCGTGGAACGCCACTCCCCCGACGAAGAACACCGAGTTGGGCATGGGTGCGTCGTTGAACAGCGACGAGCGGTGATCCTTGTCCTTCCAGTACACCGCGAACGTGCCGGTCGGGGTGCGATAGCCGGGGCGACCGCTGGTGATCGGCACCGGGCCGTAGCCGATCTGGCCGCCGGACTGCAGCCAGGCGGTGCTGGTGGACAGGTCCACGCAGGCACGGGCGCTGGCCGGGCACGGATTGTCCTGCGCCGCATCGGAATCCCCGGCATCCGACGCCGGGGCGGCGTTCGGATCGGTGACGACGAGGGTGAACGGCGCCCCCGCACCGTTGCGTGTGGCATCCCCGGCGTAGCGCACGATCACCTGGTGCTGCCCCGCCGGCAGATCCGCCAGCGTCAACGCCGCGTGCCCGTTCGCGTCCAGGTCGGCGGCGTGGTCGGCGCTGTCGTAGACCACCGAGCCCTTCCCGCTGGCGACCGGCTGGCCGCCGCTGACCACGTCGAACCCAATGGCCACGTCCTGCCCCAGATCGACGGTGACGGTCTGGTTGACGGTCACGGTGGCCCCGGCGACGGTCAGGCTGCTGATCTCGGTCGGGCGCCGGTCCACCGTGACGCTGACGGTGGCTGCGGCGGCGCGATGCGTGGCATCGCCCAGATAGCGCAGCTGCACGGCCGTCGTTCCGACCGGCAGCCCGCCCAGTGCGGTGGACGCCCGACCCTGCGCGTCCGCGGTAACGGTCCGGGAGTGGTCGCGGTAGCTGACGGTGGTGGCGGCGCCGGTGACCGGAGCGCCCGCGCTGGTGACGCGAAAGGTCAGGGTGACCTTCTCGCCGTAGGTTGCCGACACCGCGGAGGACGGCGCAGCGATCGAGGTGGCCGCGGGGCGGGGCGGGGTGCTCGGGCTGGTGCCGGTGGACGGGGAGCCGGTCGCCGCGGTCGGATTCCCGCCGGTGCGCGAGGTCGCCGGATCGGCAGAGTCGCTCGGCGCGGAGCTCGCGTCACCGCTCGACGACCCCGCCCCGGCCCGATCGTCACTGCGGGGCGGCGTCGACCCGGTGTCGCCGGAGCCGCCGGACGATGCCGCCACCCCGGAGTCTGTCGGGACGGCGGTCCGGTAGGTGATCGGAGCAGGGGCAGCCGTGGCGCCGATCGACGCTGTGGACGGTACCGACGCCTGGCCGACCGCGTGCGGTGACGGTGCGCAGGCCGCGGCGAGCGCGAGCACCGTCATGCCGGCGAGTGCCGCGAGGACCGGACGACGCCGGCCGCTCGTCGTAGCGCGTTGCATGGCGCACCACCATCCCGTCCATCGAACCGTGCGGAATGTCCCGAACACCCCGCCGTCGCGATGACGCAGAGTGTACGAACCAGGTTGCGCAGCGGAGCCGGATTACCAGCGTCGGTGCCGAATCGTGATCCTTTGCGTGTCCGGTGCCCGCGGCCGAGCGGCAATACCCGCGCGAGGAGGCTGCCGGGCAACCCATGCCTGCGGGGGCCGGGGCTCGGGGCATGGGAGTGGACAGGCCGATGCGCCGATGCGCCGATGCGTGCACGCGCTGGCGCTTCCTCACGCGCGGGGGTGGGCCTGCCGATACACCGCCTGTAGCCGCTCGGCCGACACGTGCGTGTAGATCTGCGTGGTCGCCAGGCTGGAGTGTCCGAGCATCTCCTGCACGGCGCGCAGGTCCGCGCCGCCCTCCAGCAGGTGGGTGGCGGCGCTGTGCCGCAGGCCGTGCGGGGCGAGTTCCGGGGCGCCGGCGATCGCCGCCGTGCGGCGATGCACCACGGACCGCACGATCCGTGGGTCGATGCGCCCCCCGCGACGCCCCAGGAACATCGCCGTCCCCGAGTCGGGCGTGATCAGCATCGGGCGACCGTCGGTCAGCCAGCGATCCAGCGCCACCGCGGCCGGGATCCCGTAGGGCACCGTGCGTTCCTTGGCGCCCTTGCCGAATACGCGCACCACTCGACGAGTCGGGTCGACGGACCCCAGGTCCAACCCGGTCAGCTCGGAGACACGCAGGGCGGCGCCGTACAGCAGCTCCAGCATGGCCTGGTCGCGCAGCGTGATCGCGGCATCTGCGGGATCGGCAGCGCCGGCGGGCTCGGTCGGATGAGGAATCGGTGCCCGGTCCGCGGGCTTGGTCGAGCCCCGTGGCCCGGCCGGCACCGTGGACGCCGCCGAGCCGGGTGGCGCGAGGCCATCAGCCGCCGGGCCGGCCAGCATGGCGGCGGCCTGATCGGCGCGCAGCACCTGGGGCAGGTGCCGGGGCGCGCGCGGCACGGCGAGCCGGGCGGCCGGGTCGGCGGCCAGCCGCCCGGTGCGCACGCACCAGGCGGTGAACGAGCGGGCGGCCGCAGCGCGACGAGCCAGGGACGATCGGGCCGCGCCGCTGCTGCGCAGCCGCGCCAGCCAGCTGCGCAGCACGGGCAGCGTCAACGCGGACAGATCGGCACCGCCGTAGCGCCGCAAGTGCTCCAGCAGAGAGTCGACGTCTGCGGTGTAGCCGGTGACGGTGTTAACGGACAGGCCCCGCTCCACTGCCAGGTGCCGACGGTAGCCGGCGAGCGCACCGGCCATCGCCGGTTCCGGCACGTCGGGCGCCGTCGCCGACGTCGCCATTCGCCGTGTGCCCGTCGCACCCCGTGCGACCGGCGCGTCCCTGACCGGCATGGCTGTCATGCCTTCGACGGTGCCGCCTTCACCGCAGCCCGTCAAGCGACGCGCCGACCACCCGGGGGGTGTGCTTGGCGGCCATCGGCGCGCTCTTTCGGGTGTTCCCCCACAGCGCCGAGCCCACCGTCAACGTGCGGGCTTCGCTTCGGCAATCTTACGGACGACCGCCGAAGTCGTGCGTCCACGACGACGATCTAGGGTGACCTGAAGCTTCGCGCCCTCAATCACGTCACGAGGCACTCGAATGACCTTCCGCGGCGTCTCGGGCGGCGGGTCCGGCTTCGTGCTCATGGTGACGTCTCCTCGGGTTGCTGCCCGTCATTGTCCTCAATGAAGTCGAGCGAGTCCACCGCCTCGGTCATCAACGCTTCCTCGATTGCGCGAAGGTTGGTCAGGTCAGTCATGCCGGCGATGAAGTCTGAGTCCTCTCTGGTGGCGAGCCCTGAACCGGCCAGAGCGTTCATGGCGGCGCGACCGCGGGCGCGCCGACCCATATCCGCTTCGGAGGCGAGTTCTTCGGCCCACTGGAGGCGGCGAACCCACTCCTCCCGTCCAGCTCGACGATTCTGCCGCCACGTCGCCAGTGCCGTGCCTCCCAATGCGGCTGCCGCGGTGATGAACGTGATCAGCACCGTCCCCCACCACGGTGTTGCTCCGGTCATCTGCCGATCACAGCCTCATCCACAGATGGGACCGCTGGGATGGCGCGCGGGATGGTGCCGGCGCGTCACGACGCCGACCAGTGATACGAGTTGCCCGCACCACTGCGACCTCTGCTGCTGTGGTCCTCACACCGCGCACCGACCCCACCCGCCGTCGTGCTTCACCGCGAGCCCGTCAAGGTGCAGCGTCGCCAGCGCACCTAGCACCTCCCGCATTGATAACCCAGCCTCGACCGAGATCTCATCGACCGTCGCCGTGCCCCGCGCCGGCAACGCCTCGTGCACCCGGGCCGTCAGCAGATCGAGCCCGTCGGTGGGCCTGCTGCCGCCGCGATGCACCGGGGCCGCCGGCTGCAACGGCCCCAACAGGCCGACCACGTCGCCCGCGTCGGTGACCAGCGACGCCTTCTGGTCCCGGATCAGGTCGTGGCAGCCCACCGACATCGCCGAACTCACCGGGCCCGGCACCGCCAGCACCTGCCGGCTCAGCCCGCCCGCGGTGGTGGCGGTGTTCAACGACCCGGACCGGCGGCCCGCCTCGACCACCACGGTGGCCTCGCCGAAGGCGGCGATCAATCGGTTGCGGACCAGGAATCGGTGCCGAGCGGGCACCGCGCCCGGCGGGTACTCGGACACCACCGATCCGCAGGCGGTCGCCGCATCCAGCAGAAGGCGGTGCGCGACCGGGTACGCGCGATCGATCCCGCAGGCCAGCACCGCCACCGTCACACCGCTCGGACACTCCCGAGCGCCCGCCGCGGTGCCGGCGTGCAGCGCCCCGCGGTGGGCGGCCGCGTCCACCCCGAACGCCGCCCCCGACACCACCGTGACCCCCCGATCGGCCAGGCCGGCACCCAGATCGGAGGCGACTCGCACGCCGTAGGGCGTCGCCGACCGAGACCCCACCACCGCGGCCGACCCCCGCCTGGTGACCGGCCAGCGATCCCCCCGCCGATACAGGGCCAGCGGCACCGCGGCGTGCACGCACCTGTCGTGCGGCCGCACGTGGTCCAGGCCCATGAAGCACTCGGCCGGCCATTCCAGGTCGTCCGGCCCCAGCACCACGGCGCCCGCCGCTGCCGCGCTACGCAGGTCCGCCTCGGCCCGCGCCGTCAGCGCAGCCGCATCCAGCGCCCCCAGCCGCGCATCCACCACCTGCGCCACCGACTTCGGTGCGCTCCGGCCGGCTATCGCCTCCCAGGCACCGCGGGCGCCCAGCCCCGCGACGAATCGCGCGACCTGCTCGGGCACCGGGGGCTCGCAGCAACGCAGCAGCCCGGCCAGCGCGACACGGTAGGGGTCGAACTCTCCCCCGCCGGTGTCGTTCGCGGTGACATCGTCACCACCCCGCGTCACCGCCCGGTCTGCACCGCAATTCACGCCGCCTCCCCGCATCGCAGGGCCAGCGCCATCGCGACGTCGGCCTCGCTGGGTCGCCCCCGGTCGGCCAGGTCGGCCGCCGTCAGCGCCAACCGGAGCACTCGGTCGAACCCGCGCGCCGTCAGCCGGCCCAGCCGCATCGCCCGCTCCAGCAGTGCCGGGCGCCCCAGCCGACCGACCCACAGCTCGCGCACCACGCCACTGGGCGCCTCCGCGTTGCATCCGTAGCCGAAGGCCCGCCATCGATGCGCCGCGCGTTCTCGCGCCAGGGCCACCCGCTCGGCGATCGACGCCGAGGACTCCTGCGGACCCACGTCGCCGGCCAACGCCATCAGGTCGACCGCGGGCACGTCCACCCTGATATCCACCCGGTCCAGCAGCGGGCCGGACAACCGACCCAGATAGCGCCGTCGCACCCCCGACGGACAGGTGCAATCCACGTCTCGCGCGGCCGCACATGGGCACGGATTCGCCGCCAGCACCAACTGGAAGCGAGCGGGGAATCGCGCCATGTGTTTGGCGCGCATCACCAGCACCGTGCCGGACTCCATCGGCTGCCGCAGGGCGTCCAGCACGGTCCGCTTGAACTCCGGAGCCTCGTCCAAAAACAACACCCCGCGGTGCGCCAGGCTGATGCTGCCGGGGCGGATGTCACCCGATCCGCCGCCCACCATCGCCACCAGGGAGGCCGAGTGATGCGGATCCACGAACGGCGCGCGGGTGATCAGCGGAGTGGCCGGGTCGAGCATGCCGGCCACCGAGTGGATGGCCGTGACCTCCAGCGCCTGCTCCTCGGTCAACGGGGGCAGCAGGCCCGGCAGCCGGGCGGCCAGCATGGTCTTTCCGGCACCGGGTGGGCCGATCATCGCCAGGTGATGACCGCCCGCCGCCGCCAGCTCCAGCGCGAACCGGGCCTCCGGCTGGCCCAGCACCTCCGCCATATCGGGCAGCGCCCGGGATCGGACCGGCGGATCGTCGCCCGGTTCGACGAGCATGTCCGGGACGCCCCGACAGTGCGCCACCAGCTCGCCGAGGCTGGCGACGCCGCGCACCCGCATACCGCGGGCGAGGGACGCCTCCGCCAGGTTCTGCGTCGGCACGATCGCTTCCCGCCGACCCGCCGACACCGCCGCCAGCAGACAGGGCAACACTCCGGGCACCGGCCGCACGCTGCCGTCCAGGCCGAGCTCTCCGACCAACACCGGCCCGGTGATCGACTCGGCCGTCACCACCTCCGAGGCGACCAGTAGCGCCACCGCGATCGCCAGGTCGAATCCGGCCCCCCGCTTGTGCAGGCCCGCCGGCGCCAGGGACACCGTGATCCGCTTCTGCGGCCACGGGAAGCCGGAGTTCTGCACCGCGGCGCGGACCCGATCGCGGGCCTGCGCCACCGCCGTGTCGCCCATGCCGACCACCGCCATCCCGGGTAGACCGTTGGCGATGTCGGCCTCCACGTCCACCACGTGGCCGGCCACGCCCAGCAGCGATACCGCGGCGGTGCGCCCCAAGCCCATCAGAACGCCTCGATCACGTGCTCGATCTGCGGCGCCGCGCCATCCGGGATCAGGATGCCGATGACGTCGAACCGAGACACCGTCCAGTGGCACGGCTTCATCGACGACAGCCACAGGAACGCCAGCCGCCGGATGCGCCGCCGCTTGCCCCGGGTGACGGCCTCCAGCGGCGTGCCGAATCCGGTGCCGCGGCGCGTCTTGACCTCGCAGAACACCACCGTGGAGTCGCCGTCGGTGGCGACGATGTCGAGCTCGCCCTCTGCACAGCGCCAGTTGCGCGCCAGCACTGCCAGGCCCTGCTCGGTCAGGTACTCGGCCGCCAACTGCTCCCCGCGCCGGCCCAACTCGTCCTTCGCGGCCATCCCCGCACCCCCGTCACCGCTACCCCTGGCTCGCCGGCCGCCGCCGACGGCGACCACAGCCAGCATGGGGCGAGGCCAAGCCCTGGGCTGGCGGCGTTCGCAGAATGTGGATGGAAGTCGGACAGGGGGATAACCCGTGGCACGTGTGATGTCTCAGGACATGGGTGACCCGTGGCACACAGGGCGCCGGCCCGTGCGGGCCGTGCGCTGGGTGCGTTACTCGATGCCGTCCGGTACCCGCAGATCGGGCTTGTCCAGTTCCTCGACGTTGACGTCCTTGAACGTCACCACCCGCACGTTCTTGACGAACCGGGCCGGCCGGTACATGTCCCATACCCAGGCATCCGACATGCGCACCTCGAAATACATGTCGCCGCCGGCATTGCGGACCTGCAGGTCCACCGCGTTGGCCAGGTAGAACCGCCGCTCGGTCTCCACCACGTACGAGAATTGGCTGACGATGTCCCGGTACTCCCGATAGAGCTGCAACTCCATCTCGGTCTCGTACTGCTCGAGGTCCTCAGCGCTCACGCCGCCCGTCACGCACCTTTCACGCTCGTGTTGCGGACCCACGCCCCGCTCGCGGTCGCGTTCCCCGTTCATCATCCCCCACCGCGGCGGCCACCGATGGCCCCGACAGGCGCCAGCTACGCCGGTGCAGTTCGCAGGGTCCGAGCTCGGCTAGGGCGGCCAGGTGTTCGGGTGTCGCATAGCCCTTGTTGACCGCCCACCCGTAGGCGGGAAACCCGGTCGCGTAGTCGATCATCATCGCGTCCCGGGTGGTCTTGGCCAGCACGCTGGCGGCCGCCACGCCGGCGCAGCGCAGGTCGGCCTTGATGCGCAGATGCACCGGAATCGGCCGGGTATCGGTGACGGGGACCTCGACGGGAACCGCCGTAGCGGTGACGGGGATTTCGGCGCCGGGCCAGCCACCATCGGTTCCGACAACCTGGCTGCGGGCAGCATCGGTGCCGCAGGTAGCGGTGTCGAACAGCGCCCGCTGCGCCGGGGCGTTGAGGTAGTCGTGGTTGCCGTCCAGCAGCACGGCGTCGACCGGTGCGGACAGCTGCTCCAGGGCCCGCCAGGCGGCCGTGCGCAGGCCAGCCATGATGCCGTGCGCGTCGATCTCGGCCGGGCTGGCATGCCCGACGGCCCATTCCAGGGCCCACCGACGCACCGGCGCGACCAGCCTGTCCCGGGCGGCCGAGGTGAGCAGCTTGGAGTCCCGCAGGCCCGCCGGCACCCGGCCGATCGTCGACGTCACCACCACCACGCCCACCGTCACCGGCCCGGCCAGCGCTCCCCGCCCGACCTCGTCCACGGCCGCCAACCTGGTGCACCCGGATCGCAGTAGTTCCTTTTCCACCCGCAGGTCGGGCCGGTGCAGCCGAGTGCGCGCCGTCGTCGTAACGGTGGCGCGCCGAACCTGGGTGGCCGTCATCGGAGGTGCCGCGAGCGACGCCGGAGCGGGGGACGCGCGTCGCGACGAAGTCGCAGGGCGGAGGAGCGCAGCGCGGAGCGAGCGGTTCGGTGCCGCGAGCGACGCCGGCGGGAGAGCCGTCGCACGCCCCATGCGCCGAGCAGGCTCAGGGCGAACGGCGCGACCGCCGGCATGGTCCCGGAAGGCGCGATCGTGATCGTCGCCGCGCCGAGCGCGCCGTTGGAGGACGACATGATGTCCGGACTGCCGACCGAGCCCCATCGGGACGGCGGCATCACGATCGCCACCGCCTTGCCGATCACGTCGTCCACCGGGATCGGGCCCTGACAATGCACGTTGGGCGACGGCACCAGGCCCCGGCATTGGTAGGAGGAGTCCGCCGAGTCGGACCGATGGTCGCCCATCACCCACACCGTGCCCTTGGGCACCGTGTAGGGCCCGAAACATCGAAACGACTGGAACTGGGCCGGGTTCGCGGGATCGCGATCGCAGCTGGACTCGCCGTCGACCCACGCCCAGGTGGGTTTGTCGGCGTCCATGAAGATGTACGGCTCGTGGAGCGATGTGCCGTTCACCTGGACGCGCCCCTGGGCGTCGCAACAGCGGATCGTCTGCCCACCCACGGCAATGACGCGCTTGACGTAATCCTTCTCGTTCGGCGGGGCAATGCCGACCACGGACCCGAGCGCCTGCCCGACCTTGCCGATCCAGGTCGAGGGGCCGGGAATATTGGCCTCCGGGGTCCAGGTGGCCGGCCCCTTGAACACCACCACCTCGCCCTGCTCGGGGTCGCGGAAGTCGTAGAGCATCTTGAACGCCAGGATACGGTCGCCGCCGCTGGTGACGCCGTGCAAGGTGTGCTCCATGGATCCCGACGGCACGTAGTACACGCGCGCCACGAACGTCTGGATCAGGAACGTCAGCACGAACGCGATCACGATCAGGATCGGCAACTCGATCCACCAGGGCCGCTTGGCCTTGCTGTTGCGCTTGCGGGACAGGTCCCGCCAGTGCCGCACCTTGGCACCATGATGGTCCGACGCCTCGGGGTCGGCACCCGACTCGACCCCGGCGTCGCCTCCGGAGTCGGCCTCCGACGTGGCGTCCGCGCGGACTTCGGATGTCTCTGCGGCGACGGATTCGGCGCTGGTCCCGGGGTCGCGGGACGGATCACCGGGATCGGCTGGCACGCCCGCCGACGGTTGGGCGGGTTCGATGGGTTCGGCGGGCTCGGCCGGCGCCGCAGGCTCCTCGGGGGCACGATGACGCGGCCCGCTCACCGGTTCCGACGGCTCGATCGCCGGGGCGCCAGGTCTGGCGTTCTGCGACGAGGTCACCGGATTTCCCCCGGGCGAGGTGCGCTCACTCATCACCGATCAGGCTACGGGGTGTGATGTTGGCTCGGTATGAGCCCGCGGGTGGCGCGTCGGCGATACCAGCAGCGATGCGCGGACCGGCGGCGCCACCAGACGGTGACCACCATCGACGGGGACGCGCAGATCCCCTGGACGGCGGGTCCCGGGATCAGCGGGCGGTCTCGCGCTTTTCCTTGATCTTGGCGGCCTTGCCGCGCAGGCCGCGCAGGTAGTACAGCTTCGCGCGCCGCACGTCACCGCGGGTGACGACCTCGATCTTCTCCACGTTCGGCGAGTGCACCGGGAAGGTGCGTTCCACGCCGACGCCGAAGCTGATCTTGCGGACGGTGAAGGTCTCCCGAATGCCCCCGCCCTGCCGGCGGATCACGTGGCCGGCGAAGACCTGCACCCGAGAGCGCGAACCCTCGATGACCTTCACGTGAACCTTGACCGAGTCACCGGGGCGGAAGTCGGGAATGTCGTCGCGGAGCGATCCCGCGTCCAGCGCGTCCAGCGTGTTCATGATGACCTCGTCGACTTCCTGCGTCGTGCAACTCGTGGGCTTTCACGCCCGGCCCGGGATGGGACGGGCGGCAGTCAGCGCCGACGACCTGTGGGGCCGGCGGCTGACGTACTGCGGGTTCTCACCGATGCGCGCTTGCACTGATCCGGCGCTCGGCAACCGCTCCATTGTGCCAGACGAGGCCGGCCGAACCGAAATCGGCGCTCAGTGGGCCACGGGGTCGGCTTCAGGCGCCGGGTCGGTGTCGAACGCCGCGTCGATCATCGCGCGATGCCGATGCAGGATCCACCAGGTCCCCAGCGACACCACGGCCCCGGCGCCGCCGGCCACCGCAAACACGGTCGTCAGGCCGAACGCCCCGCCCAGCGCGCCCCCGGCCAGCGTGCCCAGCGGGATGCCGCCCCAGATGACCGTGCGGTAGGCGCCCTGCACCCGGCCGAACAACGCCTCCGGGATGATCGCCTGGCGCACCGACATGATCTGCACATTGAACGCCGACACGGTCCCGGCCGACACCGCGAACATGATCATGCCCACCGCCGGCAGCTGGACCAGGGCCATCACCGCCAGCGCCAGCGAACCCACCAGGTCGCACAGACCCATCGCGCGCGGCCGACCGAGCAGCCGGGTCAGCCGGGGGCTCAGCACCGAACCGATCACGGCGCCCACCCCGGCGACCGCCAGCAGCACCCCGAAGCCGCGTTCGGACAGGCCCAGGTTCTCCAGGGCGAACAGCACCATGATCCCGTTGACCATGGACTGCAACAGGGCGGCGGCACCCACCGTCACCATCAGCGTGCGCAGCAGGCGGTGCCTGGCCAGCCAGCGCAGCCCCTCGGCCATGTCGGCCCGCACCGAGGTGCGCCGGGCCCGCTCCGGCCGGAACCGGCCCGCCACGATCAGGATCAGCCCGGCCGCCAGCAGGTAGGCGCCGGCGTTGCCCCACAACGGGATCGACGCCGCGATCGCGAACAACCAGGCGCCGATCGGGGCACCCAGGAAGATGTTGCCGACGCTCTCGGCGGTGGTCAGCAGGCTGTTGCCGCGTTCGAGTTGGGAGCGGTCGATGACGGCGGGCAGCATGGCGCGGGCCGCGCTGTCGTAGATCGTCTCGGCACACCCCAGCAGGAACGCCAGCACGTACAGCAGCGGCAGCGACGCCAGCCCCGTCGAGACCGCGACCGCCATGCCGGCCAGCAGCACCCCGCGTCCGATGTTGGCCGCGGCCATGGCGGTGCGCCGGTTGATTCGGTCCACCAGCGTGCCCGCGGGCAGCGCGAACAGCAGCCAGGGCAGGAACGCCAGCGATGCCAGGGCCGAGACGGCGAGCGGGTCGCGGGTGAGCGTGGCGGCCAGCAGCGGCAGGGCCGCCTGCAGCACGCCGTCGGACAGATTGGAGGCGCTGCTGGAGGCGAAGAGTCGCCAGAACGGGCCACCCAGCCGAGACGATCCCTTCTGGGTTCGCGGGTCGGGCGCGATGGTCGGCTGGGCGCTCGGTGGCATCACCGGTGGTCCTGTGGGCCGTCCGGCACCACGCCCTGGGCGTCGTCGTCCGTCACTTCCCCGGTGGGGTATCCGGGATGCTCGGTCGGCGTGGTGTTGATGGTCAGCACCACCCGTCGAGAACCGGGCGCTCCCGCGATGAGCCGGTACCGATCGATGAGCTCGTCCAGGTCGGCGTGCAGGGCGCTGACCTGCTCGGGGGTCAGGGCGAGCCGAGTCTCCATGCGGCGCACCGAGTCCCGCCACTCCTGGGGCCATTCCCGGGCTCGCCGCATCACCTCGATCGCCCGCCGGGTCTCGTCCAGCAGCTGTTCCTGCACCACCAGGTCCAGGGCCGCACCGCTGGCGGCATCCTCGGCCAGGTCCAGCACCGGCAGGTTCCAGCCGCCGGGGACCGGGCGCCAGAAGCGCTCCCGGCCCGAGCCGGTCGTGTCGTCCTCGACGATGAACCCGTGCCGGTGCAGCTGGCGCAGGTGGTAGCTGGTGGCGCCGCTGGACTCGCCGAGCGCGTCGGCCAGCTGGGTCGCGGTGGCGCGACCCCGGTCGTGCAACTCGGTGAGCAGCCGCATCCGGAGCGGGTGCGCCAGGCCCTTGAGCGCAGCCGGGCCGACGATCAGTTGCTCTCCGGCCGCCTGCTCGGCACCGGCCGGTGTCACGTCCTCCGTCACGAATGCAAATCTATCTTTGCATACTCTTCTTTGCAAGGATTTGTTTGCAGATCCTCCTTGCCGACCGATGGGATCCTCCGAGACATGGCATCGGGCACGGGGCCGGCACCGACCGGCACCAAGTCGGCACCGACCGGTGCTGGGCCGGCACGGGGCCGGCACCGACCGGCACCAAGTCGGCACCGACCGGTGCTGGGCCGGCACCCGCGAGCCAGGAGTCAGTGCGAGCGGCGTCGGCGGCGCTTGGCCTCGCGCGCGGCCCGTTCGGCGGCGACCCGCTCGGCCAGGCCGGGTGGCGGCGCGACGCCGAGGTCGAGCAGCACGTCCAGGTCGGCGGTGTCACAGTCGTCGGCGGTCAGGGCAGCCAGCAGGTCGAGCCGATGCGCAGCGGTGCGCCGCAGCGATTCGTCCCGGCGCCAGCGGGCGATGGCGGCATGGTTGCCGGACAGCAGCACCTCGGGCACGCCCAGATCCCGATACGAGGCGGGCCTGGTATAGACCGGCCCCTCCAGCAGCACCGGCCCGTTCGGGCCGTGCGAAAACGAGTCGTCGCCGGCCGAGTCGGCGTTGCCGAGCACGCCGGGCAGCAGCCGGCCGATGGCCTCGACCATCACCAGGACCGCCGCCTCTCCCCCGGCCAGCACGTAATCCCCGATGGACAGCTCGCGGACCGTGACGGTGCGGGCGGCGCCGGTCGCGACCCGGGCATCGATGCCCTCGTACCGGCCGCAGGCGAACACCAGGTGTGGCTGCGCGCTCAGTTCGGTGGCAACCCGCTGGGTGAACGGTTCCCCGGAGGGGGTGGGGATCACCAGCGTCGCATCCGGCGCCAGCACGTCGTCCAATGCGCGACCCCAGACGTCCGGCCGCATCACCATGCCGGGCCCGCCGCCGTAGGGGGTGTCGTCCACGCTGTGATGTGGGTCGGTGGTCCAGGCTCGCAGATCGTGCACGGCCAACTCGATGATCCCGTCACCGATGGCCCTGCCGATCAGCGATTCCGACAGGGGTGCCAGGTACCCGGGGAAGATGGTGACTACGTCGATACGCATCTGCCGACCCTGTGACGCCGGGCGTTCAGGCGAACATGCCGTCGGGCGGGTCGATCACGATCGTGCCGCGATCCAGGTGCACCTCCGGCACGATGGCAGCCACGAACGGCACCAGCTCCTCGCTTCCATCCGGCCGGGTGACCACCAGCACCGGCGACGCGGGGGGGTGCAGGATGTCCGTCACCGTCCCCAGATCGTCGCCGTCGATGCGCAACACCCGCAGCCCGACCAGCTGGTGGTCGTAATACTCGTCGTCGTCGCCGAGTTCGGGTAGTTCGTCGGCCTCGATCTGCAGCAGGGTGCCGCGCAGCGCCTCGGCCGCATCCCGGTCGTCGACGCCCTGCAGGTGCATCAGGGTGATGTGCCCGGAACGGCCGGTGCGTTCGACGATCAGCGGACCGTGCTCGGCCGGGTCAGTCAGCAGCACGGAGCCGGGGGCGAATCGTGCGTCCGGGTCGTCGGTGCGTACCTGCACGGTAACGTCACCGCGGATCCCGTGCGGACGCCCGATCCGCCCCACCACGATCAAGGATCCGCTGTTTTTTGCCGTCTCGATCGCGGCCGGCCCGCGTTTCCGCAGGTCGCGGTGATCTTGGTCCGATCGAGACGTCATTTTCCAGCACTTCCCAGCATGGGGATCACCACCGCCAGCGCACGCCCGTGGCTCGCACCGGTGACGGCTATCGACGGTCCGTGTCGACGACGTCGACCCGCAGACCCCTCCCGCCGACGGCGGTCATCACGGTGCGCAGCGCGGTCGCGGTTCGACCGCCTCGGCCGATGACCTTGCCCAGATCGTCGGGGTGCACGTGCACCTGCAGGGTGCGGCCCCGGCGGCCCGTGGTCATCTCCACCCGGACGTCCTCGTCGTGCTCGACGATGCCGCGCACCAGGTGATCCAGCGCCTCTTCCAGGGTGCCCACGTCGATCAGGCCTCGTCGGTGGCCGCGGCCTCGGCGGGCTCCGCGGCCGCCTCGGCGGGTGCCTCGGCGGTGTCGTCGCTGCTGGCCTTCTTGGCGGGCTTCTTCTTCGGCGTGGTCGCTGCGGAGGCGTCGTCGCCACCGATCGCGGCCAGCGCAGCCTCGTAGCGGGCCCGCTTGTCGACCTTCGCCGGCTGCGGCTTGAGGGTGCCCTCGGCGCCCGGCAGACCCTTGAACTTCTGCCAATCCCCGGTGACCTTCAGCAGGGCCAGCACCGACTCAGTCGGCTGCGCGCCGACTCCCAGCCAGTACTGCACCCGCTCCGAGTTGATCTCGATGAGGCTCGGCTCGGCCTTGGGCTGGTACTTGCCGACCAGTTCGATGGCCCGGCCGCCGCGCCGGGTACGGGAGTCTGCAATGACAACACGGTAGAACGGCTCACGGATCTTGCCGATGCGCGCGAGCTTGATCTTGACAGCCACGGTGTGCGGTGTACTCCTTGCGATGTGTGACGGGCGGCCGTCAGGCTGACGCGGTCCCGTCGTGCGGCGGGCGCCGAGGTCCGCGTGGGGTAGCGGTCGTCGGCACACCAATGGCGGCCGCGCCCGGTGAGAGGGGCCGGATGCGACCGTGACGGATCACATTCTGCCAGAGAGCGCAGGCGGCTCAAACCAGGCGTCGCATTCGGTGGTCAGCACCCCGGCGCCCTGTCGTCTGCTACCTGATAATATTGTCAAGTTATAAGCTGGTACTTTGCTCCGCCAAGCCTTCGGCGGTCGAGAGGAACCCGTGTATCGCAGCAATCCACCCGATCACCGCAGTCCGCCTGGTCGGGATCGATGACAACGCCGCTACACGAACTCAAGGCAGAGTTCTTTCGCACCCTGGGTCACCCGGCCCGCATCCGGGTACTGGAACTGCTGGCCGACGGCGAACGATCCGTTGGCGAATTGCAGCCCGATGTCGGGCTGGAGCCATCACATCTGTCTCAACAGCTCGGCGTGCTGCGTCGCGCGGGTGTGTTGATCAGTCGCAAGCAGGGCACCACGGTCTTCTATAGCCTGGCCAGTCCCCTGATCGCGGATCTGATGGCGGCGGCGCGTGCAGTGCTGACCGAAATGCTCAGCGACCGGATGGGCCTGCTGGATGACCTGCGCGAGGATCCGCGGTGAACCACACCGAAGGGAGCCAGGACCGTCAGCACGAAGCACCAGGTCCGATGAGCGAAGCGCGAAGCGAACAATCCGGCGTGAGCGACGCGGCATGAGGTGGCTAGGGCGCATCCGCCGGATTACTCGAATCGCTGAGCCGGCGCCGGAACGACCAACTCCGGCGATGCAGCCGCCCGCCGGCGTCCGCGGATCGCTGCAACTGCGGCATGTCGATGCCGGCTCATGCAACGGATGCGAGATCGAGATCGCCAGCGCCTTTGGACCGGTCTACGACGCGGAACGCTATGGCGCGCGGCTGGTCGCCTCACCGCGTCATGCCGACGCGCTGCTGGTGACCGGGGTGGTCACCCGAAACATGGAACAGCCGCTGCGTAACACCAGGGACGCGGTACCGGAGCCGCGCCTGGTGATCGCCGTCGGCGACTGCGCGCGCAACTGCGGCGTCTTTGCGCGTGGCTACGGGGTTGCCGGTTCGGTCCGCGATGTCATAGGCACCGATGTGGAAGTCCCCGGTTGTCCTCCCTCCCCCGACCAGATTGTCGCCGCGCTGCGGTCGGTGACGGGTCGATGATCCCGGGGTCGTCACAGCCGAGCGGGACCACCGCGACCCAGTCGCTGCCGAAGCCGACGAGCGACGCCGCGGTGGCCGATCGCGGCGCCGCGGCCATCGTGTCCGGGGCGCTCACCACGGCGGTCGGTGCAGCGGGGATCGCGGTCGGGATCGCTGCGCTGGGGGGCTCGACCGCCGTCGGACACGTCGACTGGCTATTTCCCCTGGTCGGAGTCGACTGGCGGCTCACCGGACTCGGCGGATTCTTCGCCCTGCTGACCGGCGCGGTTGCGTTGGCCGCCGGGTGTTACACGGTGGGTTATGCCCGCGCCGAACGGATCGGCCGCTTCCCGCTGGCGATGCTCCCGCTGTTCGCCGCCGCCCTCGTCGCCGTTCCGCTCGCCGGCTCGGTCCCGACGTTCCTACTGGCCTGGGAACTCATGGCTGCCACATCGACCGTGCTGGTGCTGGCCGACCATCGTCGAGCGGCGGTCCGAGTAGCAGGTCTGCAGTATGCGGTCCTGACCCATCTGAGCTATGCCGCCATCCTGGTGGGTCTGCTGCTGCTCGCGGCCGTGGCCAAGACCGCCGACCTCGGAGCGTTGACGGGCGCGGCCGCCTCCCTGCCAGCGGGGACCCGCACGGTCGTCTTCCTCGCCTGCCTGATCGGCTTCGGCACCAAGGCAGGACTGGTCCCCCTGCACGCGTGGCTTCCCCGGGCACATCCCGAGGCCCCGAGCCCGGTGTCCGCCCTGATGAGCGCAGCGATGGTCGCCATGGGCTGCTACGGGGTGCTGCTGGTCGCCGTTGGCATTCTCGGCCCCGGCCCACGCTGGTGGGGATTGCTCGTTCTGCTGGTAGGCATCGGGTCGGCGGTGTTCGGCGTGTTGCACGCGTCGGTGACCTCGGATCTCAAACGGCTGCTCGCTTACTCGACGACCGAGAACATGGGGCTGGTCATGATCGCCGTCGGTGCCGCCATGGTGCTGGCGGGTTCAGATCGGCCGGACATCGCGGCCATCGCCATCACCGCCGCCCTGATCCACCTCTGCACGCACGCCGCGTTCAAGACCCTCGCGTTCCTCGCCGCCGGCTCCGTCTTGGTTGCCACCGGTCTGCGGGACCTGGACCGGCTCGGCGGCCTGGCCCGCCCGATGCCCGCGACCACGATCGGATTCGGCATCGCCGGGCTCGGCGCCGCCGGGCTGCCCGTCGGTGCCGGCTTCGTCAGCGAATGGCTGCTGCTGCAGAGCCTGATCCACTACCCGCGCGGCGCTGACACCGTCATGGCGCTGGTGATCCCGCTGGCCATGGGTGCGGTGGCGTTGGCGATCGGGCTCGGCGTGATGACCATGGTGAAGGCATTCGGCGTGGGATTCCTCGCGCGAGCGCGATCGCCGGAGGCCATGCGTGCCAGGGAGGCCCCGCCGACCATGCTCGCCGGGATGGGCATCGCCGCGCTCGCGTGTCTGATCCTGGGACTGGCGCCGGGCTTGCTGAACCCAGCAGTACGGGCGGCGGCCGCCGACCTACCCTTCGCGGCGGTACCCATCGGCGCGGCGATGCTGCGGCTGCCCGAGGGTCTGGGCAGCATCGCACCAGGCCTGTTGGCGTTGGCGCTGGTGGTGGCCATTGCGCTGGCCACCGTGCTGGTCCGTAGGCCGACCCAGTCCCGTCCGGTCGAGCGCGCCCTGTGGGCGTGTGGCGCGGACACGTTGAGCCCGCGGATGCAGTACACCGCAACCTCCTACGCACAGCCGCTGCAGCGGGTGTTCGACCCGATCCTGCAGCCGGAGACCGAGTTGCGAGTCGGCACCGCACCCCAGTCCCGATACGTGATCCAGCAGGCGTCGTATCGATCCCGTGCTCAGGATGCCATCGAGCGGCGGATGTACCTGCCGGTGGTGCAGGGCGTGCGCACCCTGTCGTCCTGGGTGCGGCGCGCGCATACCGGCAGCGTTCAGCTGTACCTCGCAATGGGCGGCGCAGGGCTGCTGGCGACGTTACTGATCACCCGATGAGCGGCCTGCCCCTGCTGGTCGCCGCTGCGCAGGCCGCCGGTGTGCTGCTCGCCGCACCGTGGGTGATCGGGGTGATGCGGCAGGTGCACGCACGGCTGCAGGGTCGGGTGGGCGCCGGCATCGGCCAGCCCTGGCGCGATCTGCGAAAGCGCATGCGTAAACAGCAGATTCGACCCACTGGCACCACCGTCGTGTTCCTGATCGCCCCGGCCGTGATCGCCGGCAGCGCGCTGCTGGTGGCAGCGGTCGCCCCGCTGATCACGACCGAGTCTGCGCTAGATCCGATCGCCGATCTGTTTGCCGTGGTCGGGCTGCTCCTCATCGGCACGGTGGCGCTGAGCCTGGCCGGTCTGGACACCGGCACCGCGTTCGGCGGCATGGGTTCCAGCCGCGCCATCATGATCGCGGCACTGGTCGAACCCACCCTGCTGCTGGCGGTCTTTGCCCTGTCGATCCCGGCGGGATCCTCCAATCTCGGCGCGATCGTGTCGACCACCGCGCGAGACCCGGCACAGATCCTGACCGTTCCGGGTGCGCTGGCCTTCGTGGCGCTGATCATCGTCATCGTCGCCGAGACCGGCCGACTGCCCGTGGACAACCCGAGCACTCATCTGGAATTGACCATGATCCACGAGGCAATGGAATTGGAGTACGCCGGCCCGCGCCTGGCCCTGATGGAGTGGGCAGGGGGTATGCGCCTGACGGTGCTGCTGGCACTGTTGGCCAACCTGTTCTTCCCCTGGGGAATTGCCGAGCCCGGAGCGGGGGCGCTCGCGGTGCTGGTCGCCGCGGGCGCGATAGCAGCCAAGGTGGCCGTGCTGGCCTGCATGCTGGCCGCCGCCGAGGTCTTCATGGCCAAGCTGCGGTTGTTCCGGGTCCCCGAACTGCTGGCCGGGTCGTTCCTGCTGGCTCTGATGGCAGTCGGCACCTCATCGCTGCTGCTCCCGGCCGGCGGCTAACAATGCCGGGACAGACCGAAACGGTGACGGTGACCACGGCGGCGGGAGCGCTGCTGCTGACGGCGGTGCTCATCGTGTGGCGGCGCGAACTGCGCGCCATGGTGCTCCTGCTCACGTGCCAGGGTGTTGCGCTGGCGGCGCTGCCCATCATCGAAGGGATGCAGCGGGCCGAGGCCGGCCTGGTGAGCATCGGCCTGGTGGTGCTGACCTTGCGTGCGGCCGTATTGCCGTTGGTGCTGGCCCGATTGGTGACGGCGCACAGCACCGCTCGCAGGGAAGGCAGACCCGTGATCGGCACCGTCGCCAGCCTGCTGGTCACGGCCTTGCTGATCGTGCTGTCTTTCGCCATGGCACGACCGATCCAACGGCTGGCCGACGGCACGGACGCGCCCGCGGTCGGAATGGTCTTGGCGGTGGTGTTCATCGCCCTGTTCACCATGGCGACCAGGCGCCGGGCGCTCTCCCAGGCGGTGGGCTTTCTGATGCTCGACAACGGCATTACCGGGATCGCATTCCTGCTGACCTCCGGCGTCCCGGTGATCGTGGAACTCGGGGCATCCCTGGATGTGTTGTTCGTCACGCTGGTCCTGGGCCTGCTCGGGCGCGCCCTGCAGCGCACCTTCGGTGACACGGATACCCACCGACTGCGGGAGTTGCGCGACTGATGACCACCCTCCTATTGGTGCTTCCGGTCGCGGCACCGGCCGCCGCCGCGCTGCTGGCATTCATCTCCGGTCGGCATCGGCAGGCAGCCATGGCGGCCTGCGCAGCAGCGGTGATCATCGCGGCCTGCGGCGGCCTGCTGGCGGTGAGCCAGGCCAGCATGCCCGACCACGCATTCGGCGGCCTATTACGAGCCGACGCGCTAACGGCCACCCTCCTGATCATCATCGGCACGGTCGGTATTCCGGCGACCTGGGCCGGCATCGGCTACCTCGCACAGGAGATCGCCGGCGGACACTCCACGCCGCGCCGGGTGCGCTGGTACAGCACCCTGGTCCCCGCGTTCCTGGGGGCCATGGCCCTCGCGGTGGTCTCCGGGAACATCGGGCTGACCTGGGCGGCCGTCGAAGCCACCACGGTGATCACGGCATTCCTCGTTGGCCACCGGCGAGGCAGGGCCGCGCTCGAGGCAGCCTGGAAATACGTGGTGATTTGTTCGGTGGGCATCGCGCTGGCGCTGCTGGGCACCGTGCTGCTGTACTTCGCGGCAGTGCATGCCGGTGTTCCCGCAGAGCACGCGCTGGATATCGAGACGCTGCTGCACCATGCCGGGAGCCTGGATCCCGCCGTCACCAGGACCGCCGCCGGGCTGTTGCTGATCGGCTACGGCGCCAAGGCGGGGCTGATCCCGTTCCACAGCTGGCTGGCCGACGCGCACAGCCAGGCGCCGGCGCCGGTGTCGGCCCTGATGAGCGGCGTATTGCTGGCGGTGGGCGCATTCGCCCTGCTGCGCGTCAAGCCGGTGATCGACATGGCCGTGGGCACGGGCTTCCTGCGCGGCGGCCTGCTCGTCGTGGGGTTGGCGACCGTCGCGTTGGCGGCGCTGATGCTGGTCGGCCAGACGGACTACAAGCGGATGCTGGCGTACTCGTCCATGGAGAACATGGGGTTGGTTGCGATCGCCGCCGCAGTGGGGAGCCGGCTGGCGATGGTCGCTCTGCTGCTGCACGTGCTGGCCCACGGCATCGCCAAGACGCTGCTGTTCCTGGCGGCCGGTCAACTACAGCACGCACACGGATCTACTGCCATCGCCGCGGTACGAGGCGTACTCGCGCGCTCCCGCCTGATCGGTGTGGCAATGGCCATCGGCGTCGCGGCGGTGGTCGCGCTCCCGCCCTTCGGCCTGTTCGGCAGCGTGGTGTCCATCGCACGCTCGCTGGCCGAGGCCCGGCTCATCTGGGTGCTCGCCGCGCTGGCGATCCTGCTGGTGATCGCGTTCGCCGGAATGGCCGAACGCACCGTCACGATGCTGCTGGGCAATCCCGATCCGGACGCCCCGGCCATCGCGGTGCCGCGTTCGCTCGCGACGGCGCTCGCCGTCGGGGTGATCGCCTGCGTGGCGCTGGGCATCACGATGGGGCCGCTGGGTGGCCTATTCGCCGGGGCGGCCGACATCGTGGCGGTGCCCGGGTGAGGTCGAACCCCGTGCCGGAGCAGCCGATCAGCCGGACCGCCCGATCCGTGACGCCCGACGAATTAGCGACCCATGGTGCGCAACTGCTGAACGACGGCTTCCGGCTGGCGCTGGTCGCCGCGCACGACGACGGCCCGCAGTTGCGGGTGGTGTACCTGTTCCTGAACGGCCAGCCCGATCGTCGAGTGGAACTCACGGTGACGCTGCCGTCCGGCAACCCCACGATTCCATCGCTGGCGGCATTGTCGTACCCCGCGTCGCGTTTCGAGCGGGAGCTGCACGACCTGTTTGGCATCGTTCCGGCGGGGCACCCGATGCCCCGACGCCTGGTGCGGCACGCGCATTGGCCGGCAGGCTGGCATCCGTTGCGGTCGGGCGCCGGCGTCGCTGCTCCGTTCGCCAACGTGGAACGGTTCCCCTTCGTCACCGTCGATGGCGATGGCGTCTACGAGATTCCGGTCGGTCCGGTGCATGCCGGGATGATCGAACCAGGACACTTCCGTTTCTCAGTAGTGGGCGAGACGATCCTCAAGCTCAAGGCGCGGCAGTACTTCACGCACCGCGGCATCGAGGGCCTGTTCACCGGGCTGGACCCAGTCCGCGATCATCGGGCCGTCGAGTTGGCCGAACGGATCAGTGGCGACACCTCGGTCGGGCATTGTCTGGCCCATTGTCTGGCGGTCGAGGAGGCGCTCGCGCTCGCACTGCCCCCGCCGGCCGGACAGCTCCGCGCGCTGCTGCTGGAGCTGGAGCGGTTGTACAACAACGTCACCGATCTCGGGGCGCTGGCCGGCGATGTCGGCTTCGCGCTCGCCCAGTCACACGCCGGACGCATCCGCGAGCACCTGTTGCGGATCAACCAGACCGTCACGGGACATCGGTTGCTGCGCGGTGCGATACGCCCGGGCTGGGTCGGTCTGCGCGAGCTGCCCGATGTGCGGCAGCTGGCTGCGCTGGCGCTGGACCTGGCCGACCTGGCAGCGGCCACCCTGGCCAAATCCGTGGTGCACGAACGCTTCTCCGGAACCGCAGTGCTGCGACACCGGCAGGCTCTCGATCTGGGGTGTCTGGGTCCGGTGGCACGTGCCAGTGGGCTCAATGGTGACGCGAGGGTCGACCATCCATTTACCCCGCTGGATATTCGTCCGGTCACAGCAACCGGCGGCGATGTGCTGGCCAGGTATACGGTACGACGCGACGAGGCCGCGCAGAGCATCGCACTGATCACCGAGATCGCGGGCCGGGTGACGGCGTTGTCCTACCAATCCCGGAATCCGACCGGCGCGCGACCCGCCCCGCGAACATCGGCGACCGATCCGGGCCGGGCGACCGGCGTGGGCATCGTAGAGGGCTGGCGCGGCGCGATCGTGCACCGAGTCGAGATCGGCGCCGACGGGAGACTGGGGCGCGCCAAGATCGTGGACCCTTCCTGGTTCAACTGGCCAGCGGTGCCGGTCAGCCTGACAGATACCATCGTCCCGGACTTCCCCCTGGTGAACAAGAGTTTCAACCTGTCCTACGCCGGAAACGACCTATGACGCTGCATCCCCGTCCTGCCGCCGTGTGGCTGTCCTGGTCGTCGGGAAAGGACTGTGCCTGGGCGCTGCAGGCGTTGCGATCCGGGCACACCCCGGCGGGCGACGTAGCGGTGACGGGGCTGCTGACCACCGTCAATGCCGACGCTGACCGGGTGGCGATGCACGGCGTGCGCCGGTCGCTGCTGCGGGCCCAGGCCGACGCGGTGGGGCTGCCGCTGCACGTGGTCGAGCTGCCGTGGCCCTGCCCGAACGAGACCTACGCCGAGCTGATGGGTGCCGCTGTTGCTCGGGCGGTCGCCGAGGGGGTGACGGGCATCGCATTCGGGGACCTGTTCCTGGCCGACATCCGCGCCTACCGGGAGGCGCAGCTGGCCGGCACCGGGATGCAGCCGCTGTTCCCGCTGTGGGGATTGGACACGACCGAGCTCGCCCGGGACATGATCGCGTCCGGGCTGCGGGCGGTGACGGTCTGCACCGACCCCACGCGATTGTCCGACGAGTTCGCGGGGCGACCGTTCGACGCGGAGTTCCTGGCCGCGCTGCCGGCCGGGGTCGATCCGTGCGGGGAGAACGGGGAGTTCCATACCTTCGTCACCGACGGCCCGCCGTTCGCGTCACCGATTTCGGTGACCGTGGGCGATGTCGTTCGCCGGGCAGGCTTCTGCTACGCCGACCTGGTGCCGGCCCAGTGACCTGGACGCCGCCCGAGTCGGCGCGGTCAGCGAATTCGGCGTGCCAGCTCCGGCCGTGCGGGCAGCGCCTGCGGATGCAGCGCGGCGGCCAGCGCTTCGACCCCATCAACCAGTCGGGGGCCAGGGCGGACGAACGCGGCGTCCGCATCCACCGCCCACACCTGGGCGTCCCGGGGTAGTCGACCCGCCGTCAGCAGGTGACGGGCCTGCTGCGCCGCGGAGTCGAGGTGAAACCCACATGGCGCAACGACGATCACATCAGGCGCGGCCGACTCGATCTCTCCCCACGACGTGGTCTCCGATCGCGTGCCGGACGCGCCGGCCACGCTGATCCCACCGGCGGCGCCGACCATGTCCGGCACCCAGTGCCCGGCGGCGAACGGCGGGTCGATCCATTCCAGGAGCGCGACCCGCGGCCGGGGCCGGCCGGCGACCGCTCTCGCGACCCCGGCGAGCCGATCTCGCAGCGCGACCACGAGATCCGCCGCCTGCGAGCTCCGTCCGATGGCCTCGCCGACCACCGTAATCGACTCGATGACCTCCTGCAGCGTGCCCGGGTCGATGGTCAGCACCCGGCCGCCGCAACCCAGGTGCGCCAGCGCCTCGTCGACGCCGGCGGTGCTCACCGCGCACACCTCGCACAGGTCCTGGGTCAGGATCAGGTCCGGGTCGATGTCGGCGAGCGCGCCCTCGTCCAGGTGATACAGGTCCTGACCGGCCGCCAGCCGCTGCCGGACCTCCGCGTCGATCTGCGCCGGCGACAGACCGGCCGGCAGCGCACTGCCGGAGACGATGCGCCGGTTCCGGACCGCCGGTGGGTAGTCACAGTCGACGGTCACCCCGGAGAGCTCGTCACCGCCACCCAGCGCGAACACGATCTCCGTGGTGGATGGCAGCAGCGACACGATCCGCACTCCGGCGACGCTACCGGTCCGATGCTTGGCTCAGCAGGCCACCCGGCGGCGGGTCAGGGTGCCGCCAGCGTGCCAGCCACCACGCGGCCGGAGCGGATCACCGCCAGCGGCCGGCGCAGCGCCTGAAGGTCCTCGCCCGGATCCTCGGCGAACACCAACGCGTCGGCCCGGGAGTAGGCCGGCTCGCCCAGCCACTCGCGGGCGTCGTGCCCGGCGGCCCGCAGCACCGCCCGGGGGTCCATGCCGGTGCGGGTCAGCGCCACCAGTTCGTCGACGATCCGGCCGTGCTCGATATATCCGCCGGCATCGGTGCCCGCATGCACCGGAATGCCGGCATCGACTGCCCTGCCGAAGGTCTCGTCACTGCGTTCGTACAGATCCAGCATGTGTTTGGCGTAGGCCGGGTAGCGAGTCGCCGCATCCGCGAAGGATGGGAAGTTCGCGATGTTGATCATCGTCGGCACCAGGTGTACCCCGCCCGCCACCATCTGCTCGATGGTCTCGTCGGTCAGACCGGTGCCGTGCTCGATGCAGTCGATCCCGGCGGCCAGCAACCCGGGCAGTGCGTCCTCGGCGAACACGTGCGCCGTCACCCGCACCCCGGCGTCGTGCGCGACGGCGATGGCCTCGGCCAGCACGTCGTCCGGCCACAACGGGGCCAGGTCGCCGATCGACCGGTCGATCCAGTCCCCCACCAGCTTGACCCAGCCACTGCCACGCGCTGCCTGCCGCCGGACCTCGTCCACCAGGTCGGCCGGATCCTCCAGGTCGACTGACAGGTCCCGGATGTAGCGCTTGGGGCGGGCAATGTGCTGGCCGGCCCGGATCAGCACCGGCAGATCCGCCCGGCTCGCCAGCGACGAGGTGTCCACCGGCGATCCGCAGTCCCGGATCACCAGCACTCCCGCGGCGAGGTTGCACCGGGCCTGCCGCTCCGCCTCGGCCAGCGACACCGCGCCGGTGGCGGAGTACCCCACGTGGCAGTGCGCGTCAACGAAGCCGGGCAGCACGAAACCACTGATCTCGGTCACCGGGCCGCCAGTCGGTGCGGACGCCGGTGCACCGTCCGCCCACCAGAGATCGATGGCGTCACCGGTCGCGGCGTCGATACCGGTCACTCGCAGCGAGCGTCGATCCTCGGTCATGACCCCCATCTTGTCAGCCGGCCATCCGCGCTGCCGGAGCCGCCCGCGGGAACCAGTCGTCGCGAGCATCGTCCGCCTCGAAGATGCCCGACAAGCACGACAGTGAGATGCTCGCGCCATGCCGGATGTAGCGCCGAGGCGCCCGCCGATCGTGCGGTCACTGGGCATCTCGTTGGCGCTGCTTGGCCTCGCGATCGTGCTGCTGGCGGCCGTCGAGGTCGGCGTGTCCGTGGCCGCGTCTGCCGGCCCGCTGTGGATCATGCTGCAGCTGCCGCTGGCGGCCCTGGTGTTCCTGGTGACGGGGCTGACGGCGTGGTGGCGGCGGCCCGGCAACCGAACCGGCGCGATCATGGTCTGCGGCGCGGTGGTGTTGCTCGTCAACGACCTCAGCACGCTGTCCGTGCCCTGGCTGGTCGCGGTCGCGGTCGTCTCGGCCACCGTGATGCTGGCGCTGCTGGTGCACCTGCTGCTGGCCTTCCCGTCCGGCCGGCTGCGCGGCGCGGCGGCACGGTGGACGGTGCTGGCCGGCTACGGCGTCTGTCTGGTGTTACAGATCCCGCTGTACCTGTTCGACCCGGATGCCAGTCCGGGCGGAATGCTCGCCGTCGCGCGGCTTCCTGGCGTGCAGCTCGTCGGAACCTGGGTGCAGCGCGGGTGTGGCCTGGCGGTGATGGTATCGGCGGCGTTGATCCTGGCGACCCGGTTCCGACGCGCCGGGCGGCGGCAGCGCCGGGTGATCGGGCCGCTGTACGTGTACGGGATCGCCGCGGTGCTGGCGGTCCCACTGATCGGCACGGCGCTGCCACCATTGATCGGCCTGTCCGACGACCTGATCACCCTGCTGCAGGTCGCCGAGATAGCGCTGGTCCCGGTCACCGTGGGCCTGGCCATGCTGCTGGGAGGCTTCGCACGGACCGGCGAGGTGCAGGAACTCGGTACCTGGCTGGCCGCCGCCGGCGAGCGCCCTGCCCTGCGGGACGCCCTCGCTCGCGCGCTGGGCGACCCCTCGGTCCAGCTGTCGTTCTGGGCGTCGTACACGGGTGGTTACGTCGATCAGGAGGGCCGGCCGGCCCTGCTCGTCGGCTCGGACTCATCGCGGGCGGTGGCCGAGATCGACGCCGACGGTCGGCCGGTGGCAGCCATCCAGTACGACGCCGGATTGATCGAGGATCCCCACCTGGTGGCCTCTGCCGGGCAGGTGGTGGTGCTGGCCCTGGACCGGGAACGGCTGACCGCCGAGTTGCTGGCCAGTCGCCGGGACCTGCACCAGTCCCGGGCACGCATCGTGCAGGCCGGGGACGCCGCACGACTGCGGATCGCGCAGGACCTGCACGACGGCCTGCAGGCAGAGCTCGTCCTGCTCGGCGTTCAGGCCCAGGACCTCGCCGACATTCCGGGCGCCACCAAGGACGTGGCGGCCGCGGCGACCGGTCTGCGCAAGCGGATCGACGGCGCGGCGGCGAGCCTGCGCACGGTCGTGTACACCGTGATGCCGCCACCGCTGACCGATGGTGGGCTGATTCCGGCGGTGGAGGACCTGGTCGACCGGTTGCGAGTCCCCGCCCGGCTGGAGGTGGACGTCGACTCGGCCGCGACACTGCCGGAGCCGGTGCAGCGCACCGCCTATTTCGTCGTGGCCGAGGGGCTGTCCAATGCCATCAAGCACGCGCATGCGGAGCAGATCGGGGTGCGGTTGGCGGACTGCGGCGGAGTGCTCACCGTCGAGGTGTCCGACGACGGTGACGGTGGAGCCCGGATTGGCGGCGGGCGGGGCCTGAACGGGTTGATCGACCGGGTGCAAGCCCTGGAGGGCCGGCTGACGGTGCACAGCCCGCAGGGCCAGGGAACGCGGCTGGTGGCCGAGGTGCCCCGCGGGTCGTGATCGGCGCACTGACCATCAGCCGGGCGCGCCGGGTCGCTACTTTTTCGGCAGCTTGATCTTGGACAGGTCGAAGTCCGCCGGTAACTGGTCCAGCCCGGGGAAGCCGCCCGGCAGCCCGGCGCCGGGCTGACTGCCGGGCAACCCACCTGGCAGTCCACCCGGCAGCCCACCGGGGAAGCCGGCCGGCATCCCGGGCAGGCCGCCACGAACCTTCGGCGGCGTCGGGCCCCGCCCGCCCTTGCCCTTGCGACCCTTGCTCCCCTTGCGACTTTTCGCCGATTTCGCGGCCTTGCGCGCCCCGGGGAAGCCGAACCGGCCGGCCATCGAATTCATCATCTTGCGCGCCTCGAAAAACCGGTCGACCAAGGCGTTCACCTGGGACACGGTCGTTCCCGACCCCCGGGAGATGCGCTGCCGGCGCGAGGCGTTGATGATCTTCGGATTGGTCCGCTCCTCCGGCGTCATGGACCGGATGATGGCCGCGGTGCGGTCGATGTCCCGATCGTCGACCCCGGCGAGCGCCTCCTTCATCTGGCCGGCGCCGGGCAGCATGCCCAGGATGCCCTGCAGCGGACCCATCTTGCGGATCATCAGCATCTGCTGCAGGAAGTCGTCCAGGGTGAACTCGCCGCCCATCATGCGGGAGGCCATCTGCTCGGCCTGGTCGGCCTCGAAGTGCTGCTCGGCCTGCTCGATCAGGGTGAGCACGTCGCCCATGCCCAGGATCCGGGAGGCCATCCGGTCGGGGTGGAAGGTATCGAAGTCGTCCAGCTTCTCGCCGGTGGACGCGAACAGGATCGGCACGCCGGTGATCTGCCGCACGGACAGCGCGGCGCCACCGCGGGCGTCGCCGTCCAGCTTGGTCAGCACCACGCCGGTGAAGCCGACTCCGTCCCGAAACGCCTCCGCGGTGGTGACGGCGTCCTGGCCGATCATCGCGTCCAGCACGAAGAGCGTCTCGTCCGGCCGCACGGCATCGCGGATGGCCGCGGCCTGCGCCATCATCTCGGCGTCCATGCCGAGTCGACCGGCGGTGTCCACGATGACGATGTCGAACATCTTCGAGGTCGCCTCGGCCACGCCCGCGCGGGACACGGTCACCGGGTCTCCGACGCCGTTGCCGGGCTCCGGCGCGAACACCGTCACCCCCGCCTGCTGGCCCACCACCTGCAGCTGCGTTACCGCATTGGGCCGTTGCAGGTCGGCGGCTACCAGCAGCGGAGTGTGGCCCTGCTCGCGCAGATGGCGCGCCAGCTTGCCGGCCAGCGTGGTCTTGCCCGAGCCCTGCAGTCCGGCCAGCATGATGACCGTCGGCGGATTCTTGGCGAAGATCAGCCGACGGGTCTCACCGCCGAGGATGGCGATCAGTTCCTCGTTGACGATCTTGATGACCTGCTGGGCCGGGTTGAGCGCCTGGGAGAGCTCGGCATCGGCGGCGCGCTGCTTGATGGCGGCGATGAACTGGCGCACCACCGGCAGCGCGACGTCGGCCTCCAGCAGCGCGATGCGGATCTCGCGGGCGGTGGCATCGATGTCGGCCGGGGACAGCCGGCCCTTGCCGCGCAGGCCGGAGAATACGGCGGACAGCCGGTCGGACAGGGTGTCGAACACGTCGGTGGGCCTTCTTGGTGTGCAGTGATGGGCAGAGATGATTACCTGCGTGGGACGGAACGCGCCCGACCCACCCTGACGAGGTTATCGAAGGCCGCCCGTCACCGCGCCCCGCCGACCGCAACCGGCAGCGGCGGGTCGTAGGCGTGCCCGCCGTGCACCGCCAGATCCAACCCCACCGACTCGTGCTCGGGGCGGGCTCGCAATCCGATCGTCACCCGGACGGCGAGCCCGGTCAGTGCGGTGGCCGCACCGGACCATCCGATCGCCACCAGCGCCGCGATCAGCTGCGCGGCCAGCTGTGCGAAGCCACCCCCGTGCAGCAGCCCGCCGGTAGTGGCAAAGACGCCGATCAGCACGGTGCCGACCAGCCCACCCAGCAGGTGCACGGCCACCACGTCCAGCGAGTCGTCCAGGCCGAGCCGGTACTTCAGGGACACGGCGGCGGCGCACAGCAGGCCCGCCGCGGCGCCGATGGCCAGCGCTCCCGCCGGATCGACGAATCCGGCGGCCGGAGTGATGGCGACCAGCCCGGCGACCGCGCCGGACGCCGCGCCGACCCCCGTGACGTGCCCCTCCCGCCGGTGTTCCACGATGAGCCAGCCCAGCAGGGCGGCGCTGGCCGCGACGCAGGTGTTCAGCCACGCCACCGCCGCCAGGCCGTCCGCGGCACCGGCCGATCCGGCGTTGAACCCGAACCAGCCGAACCACAGCAGCCCGGCGCCGAGCATCACGAACGGCACGTTGTGTGGCCGGGTGGACGGGTGTGTCCAGTCCCGGCGCCGGCCCAGCATCAGCGCCAGCACCAGGCCGGCGGTGCCGGCGTTGATGTGCACGACCGTGCCGCCGGCGAAGTCCAGCGGGGCGGCGAGTGCCGCGACCGGGCCGGCCGCGGACAGCAGTCCGCCGCCCCACACCATGTGCGCCAGCGGGAAATAGGCCAGCGTCACCCAGAGCACCGTGACCGCCAGCCAGGCGGAGAATTTCATCCGGTCGGCAACCGAGCCCGAGATCAGGGCGACAGCGATGACGGCGAAGGTGAGCTGGAACGCGACGGCGGCCATGCCGGGCACCCCGGCGCCCGACGCCCCGTCGCCGGACAGTGACTGTGCCGCCAACGATCCCAGGCCGACATCGGCGAACGGATCGCCGATCAGGCCACCGGCGAGATTGCCGGAGAACGACATCGAGTACCCCCACAGCACGTACACCACGCCGACGGTGCCCATCGCCGAGAACGACATCATCAGCATGTTGACCACGCTGGTGCGGCGCACCATGCCTCCGTAGAACAGTGCCAGGCCGGGGGTCATCAGCAGCACCAGCGCGGCGCAGACCAGGATCCAGGCGGTGTTTCCGGTGTCGATCGGTCCGTCGGGCATCGGGTCCTCCGGGGAGCGGGGCCGGCGGCTGGTGTTCGCTCGCGTGCCGGCCGGCGGTCGGTGACGGGGATCAGCGTGCCGGGGCGGTGTTTCGACGGGCCACACCCGATGTTGCACAGCGGTGAACAATCCGCGCGCGGTGTTTCGGTCCGGTTACGTTCGGGCCGTGACGGTTCGCTCAGCGCTGTGTCAGCGCTGTGTCAGCGCCGGGCGAGCTCCAGGACGTCGGCGATCTGTTCGCGGGCTATCGCCAGGTCCGGCGGCGGGAACAGCGCGACGTGTGAGGCACCCGCGGCCTCCAGGCCGGCGAGGTGGGCCCGAGCGTCGTCCATGGTGCCGATGGGACCGAATTCGTTCCACCACTCGTGCGGCATGTCCGCCAGGCCGTCGGCACCGCGCTGGGCGTACCGCGCCAACAGGTCGTCGGCGAACGGCAGCGCCCGCACCGCGGGGCCGGGCTGGTCCAGCAGCCCGGCCAGCCAGGGCGCCATGGTCCGCTGCGCCTCGCGCCGGTCGGGCATGATGCACGGGCTGGCGAACACGGCTGCGACGAATCCGTCCGGACGCCCAGCCGCCTCCAGCGCCCAGCGCAGGTAGGCCGGTCCGGCGCCCTCCGCGAGCACCACGCCGTCCGCGGCCCGCCCGGCCAGTTGCATCGATCTGGTCCCGCGCACCCCGGCCAGCACCGGCGGCGCGGGTGACGGAGGCGCCGCGAGGGCCACCTTCTCCAGGGTGACGTAGTCGCCGTGCACGGTGACGGTCTCGCCGGCCAGCAACCGCCGAACCGCCATCAGCACCTCCTCCAGCGCCGTCAGCGGCGAACGGGGGCGCACCCCCATTTGCCCCATCCAGGACTGCACGCCGTGCCCGATGCCCGGGATCACCCGGCCGGGCCCCAGCTGATGCAGCGTGGCGAATTCCATAGCGGTCATGGCCGCGGTGCGCACCACCGCGGGCAGGATGCCGATGCCGACGGTCAGCCGTTCGGTGACGGACAGCGCCGCGGCGGCCAGGCTCGGCCCGGAGGTGTAGAAGCAGTCCTCGATGATCCAGAGTTCGTCGGCACCGCCGGATTCCAGCCTCCGGGCGAACTCCAGCACCGCATCGGCCGGGAATGTCCGGTCGAAGCACATGCCGATCCGGGCCCCAGCGCTCGATTCTTCGTTCACGGCAACAGATCCCTTCCGGGTCGGGTCAACATCGAGAGCACGCCGCGCAGCACCTGTTCCCGGGTGGGGCCGGGCAGCACGTCCAGCAACGCGTTGATCGCTGCCATCCGCCGCGGCAGCGCCAGGGTGCCATCCGCGCCGATCAGGCCCAGCGCCGATGCAGCCGCCGCGAGCCCGCCTGGCGAACCGAGATCGGCGGCCAGCACGCCCTCGATTACCTCCGGCGGGAACCTCGGCTCCGGCATCCCTCGGGCGGCCCGTACCGACTCGCGCAGTGCCGCCACGAGTTCCACCTCGTGCCCGGCGTTCGCAGCGGTAACGGTCAGGTGCAGGCTGGCCGGGATCACGGCGCCCGCATTCGCGAAGGAAAACTGCGGCTGCACGTAGTACCCGCGCTCGGCCATCTCGTCGGCGATCGTGAACACGCTCGGTCCGCCCGGCATCGCCGTCACCGCCAGCAGCGTGGCGTCCGGTTCGGCGACGAGGCGCAGCCCGTCGATGCCCGTCACCGCTTGACGAATGCCCTGGACGGCGCGCGCGGTACGCTCGGCGATGCTGCGATACCCGCTGGCGCCCAACCGGTTCAGCACCGCCCAGGCCGCCGCGATTGGCCCGCCGGATCGGGTGGACTGCAGGGTGGTGTTCAGCATCGCATAGCCCGGCCAGGCCGTGGACACGAAGAACTGCGCCGCCCGCAACTCGGCGTTCGCGTGCAGCAGCACGGAGGCACCCTTGGGCGTGTAGGCGTATTTGTGTAGGTCCACCGACAGGCTCGTCACCCCCGGAACCGACAGGTCGAACGGTGGCACGTCACGGTCGGCGATCCCCGGAAAGCGCTGCCAGCAGCCGAGGATCCAGCCGCCGATGCAGGCGTCCACGTGGCAGCGCACCCCCCGCGCGGCGGCAGCGGCGGCGATCTCGGGCACCGGATCCAGCACGCCGTGCGCATAGGACGGCGCGGACGCGACGACCAGCACGGTGTCCGGACCGATGGCGGCGGCCATGGCGGCCGGGTCGGCGCGCAGCGTGGTCGGGTCCACGTCCACTACGTCGGCGGCGACCCCCAGGTAGTGCGCGGCCTTGTGGAACGCGGCGTGCGCCGACGAGGCCAGCACCATGCGCGGCGTGGTGAGGTGCTTGCCTGCTTCCCGGGCCGCGTCCCGAGCGGCGGCCACGGCCAACAGGCAGGATTCGGTGCCGCCGGAGGTGACGGTGCCCACCGTGGCCGGACCCCCACCGAGCAGCGCGGCCGCGGACGCGACCAGGTCCCCCTCCATGGCGGCGAGCGACGGAAACGCGGTGGGGTCCAGCGCATTGGCGTGCATGGCGGTGGCATGCGCGGCGGCGGCCAGCTCGTCCAGGCCGGGGATGTCGGCGTCGTAGACGTACGCCAGCGTGCGGCCGCCCCGGGTGGGCAGGTCATGAGACTGCAGGGCAGCCAGTTCGGCGAGCACCTCGTCGTCGGTGCGGGCGGCACCGCCCGCACCCGCCTGCTCCGGCGTTGTCGTCACCGCTTGCCCCCCACCATCCACCGGCCCTCCGGTGTCGCACGGCCGTTCGGCGTCGGCCCCGTCATCGTCGTCACCGCCGATCTTTCGGCATCACCGTTGTCTGCGCCGGGCTGGGCGGTTCCGATTCCACCCGACGCAGCAACGGTAGTGGCACGACCACGAGCACTGCCGGGATGATCGTGAAGCCCACTGCGATCGCGATCACCGCCGAAGTGGGCTGCACGCTCGCCCCTCCGCCGGACACGTAGGACCCCAGCGCCAGCATGCCGCCGTAGATGCCCGGCCCGAGTGCGAGGCCAAACGTCTCCCCCGCCGTCCACACCCCGGCGAACAGGCCCGCCCGCTTGCCGCCGGTTCGCCGTTCCTCGTCGGCCGACAGGTCGGCCAGCAGGGACAACGGGAAGACCTGCTGCCCCGCGTATCCGATGCCCACCAGCACCACCAGGACGATCACCGGCGTGGTCGCTGGGCCGGTGTCGACGTCCACGCCGGCTGGTTGAAAGATCGGCACATCCCGGGCCCGATCGCTGGTCAGAGCCAACACGGCGATCCCCGCCGCACCCGCGGCGAAGATGATCGACGCCGCGACGTAGCAGCGCACCTTCGACCACCGCGATGCCAGCGCCTGCCACACGGGCATCACCAGCAGCGCCGGCCCGACGAACGCCGCGAACAGCACCGAGGACATGCCCTTGGACCCCAACACCTCCCGCGCGACGTAGTCGACCCCGGCCAGCATGGTGCCGATCCCGACGGCCTGCACGATGAACACGATCCACAGCCGCGCGAACCGGGGCATGGCCCGGACCGCGGCGACCGTATCCCGCCAGCCCGACGCGCTCGGTCGGACCTCGCCGATCGGCGCCTTCGCCGTGCCGACATACGACCACACGGCCCCGACCGCGATCAGCGCCCCGATCGCCAGACCCATCATCCGGTAGCCGTTCACTCCCCCGGCCGCGTCCCGGATGGCGGGCGCCCCCGCCCCGGCGATCAGGATGGCGATGGCCAGCACCGCAATGCGCCGGGTCATCAGCCGGGTGCGCTCGGCCCGGTCGTCCGTCATCTCCGCCGGCAGCGCCACGTACGGAACCTGGTAGAGCGCATAGGCGGTGGCCGCCAGCAGGAACATCGCGACGACCCAGGCGGCCGTACCGGCGGTACCAAACCCGGGGTGGGCGAAGATCGCCGCGAACAGGACCGCCAGCGCGATGCCGCCACCCAGCAGATAGGGCCGACGGGCTCCTCGCGGGCCTCGGGTCCGGTCGGAGATCCGCCCGGCGACGGGGTTGAAGATGACGTCCCAGGCCTTGGGCAGCAGCACCAGCGCACCGGCCAGCCCGGCGCCGATGCCGATGGTGTCGGTCAGGTAGGGCAGCAGCAGCAGCCCGGGCACGGTGCCGAATGCGCCGGTGGCCAGCGACCCGGCCGCATAGCCGACCCGCACGCTGCGCGGCAGCCGGGCACCCGGCGACATGGTCACAGCGGAAGCCTGCCAAAGATCACCGACACCGGCATCCGGAACACTCCGGCGCCTATCAACTCTCCCTGCGCTGATCAACTCGGCCAGATTGTGACTGCTGTGACGCAAGATGCCGAGTTCGCCCGCGGCTGCAGAGTTGATAAGCGCCGCGACGCGCGGTCAGTCGCCGAGCAGGGCGTCCACGAACGCGGCGGGCTCGAACGGTGCCAGGTCGTCCGGACCCTCGCCGAGCCCGACCAGCTTCACCGGCACGCCGAGTGCCCGTTGCACAGCCACCACGATGCCGCCCTTGGCGGTGCCGTCCAGCTTGGTCAGCACGATGCCCGTCACGTCCACCACGTCGGCGAACACCTTCGCCTGCACCAGCCCGTTCTGCCCGGTGGTGGCGTCCAACACCAGCAATACCTCGTCGACCGTCGCCTGCTTCTCGACGACCCGCTTGACCTTGCCCAGCTCGTCCATCAGGCCGGTCTTGGTGTGCAGCCGGCCGGCGGTGTCGATCAGCACGGCGTCCACCCCGGCGTCGATCCCCTGGCGCACCGCGTCGAAGGCGACGGCGGCCGGATCCGCGCCCTCCGCGCCCCGCACCACGGCGGCGCCGGAGCGCTCCGCCCAGGTTGCGAGTTGCTCGGCGGCCGCGGCCCGGAAGGTGTCGGCCGCGCCGAGCACCACGGAGCGACCGTCGGCGACCAGGACTCGGGCCAGCTTGCCGGTGGTGGTGGTCTTGCCGGTGCCGTTGACGCCGACGACCAACGCCACGGCGGGACGGCCGTCGTGCGGCAGCGCGCGGACCGAGCGGTCGGCGTCGGTGCCGACGGCGTCGATCAGCACCGAGCGCAGCAGGGCGCGGGCGGCGACCGGGTCGGCCACCCCCTGCGAGGCGACCCGCTCCCGGAGCGTGGTGGTGATCTCCGACGCGGCGCCCGCGCCCAGGTCGGCCAGCAGCAGCGTGTCCTCGACGTCCTGCCAGGAATCCTCGTCCAAGTCGCCCGCGCCGAGCAGGCCCAGCAGAGACTTGCCGAATACCGACTGCGAGCGCGACAGCCGGCCGCGCAGTCGGGACAGCCGCCCGGCGGTGGGGGCGATCTGCTCGACGGGTGCGGCGGAATCCTCCGGCGCGGACGGCGCGGGTTGCGGGGCGGTGACGGGCTCTGCGGGCGCGACGGGTTCCGTCGGTGGTGCCTGTTCCGGCGCAGCGGTCGAGGCGGTGACGGCGTCGTCGGGGGTCGCAGGTTGGGCGGGAGCCTGCAGGTCGTCGCCCACGGTGGGCGGCACGATGGTGTCCTGGTCCGGGACCGCCGGGGGTTGCCCGGCCGGGGTGGTCACCGGCGCCGTGGCCGGCTCCGTGACCGACTCGGCGGGTTTCGTCACCGACCCGGCGGGTTCCGTCACCGACTCGGCGGGTTTCGTCACCGACTCGGCGGGTTCCGTCCCCGGCTCGGCCGGTTTCGTCACCGACTCCGCGGGTTCCGTCCCCGACTCGGCCGGCGTCGTCGTCGGCCCGGCCAGTGGTCGCTCCTGGGTCGCAGTGCCGGCACCCGCCGAGAACGAGATCGACCCGCCTGCCTTGTATCCGCCGCCCTTCGGCGGTGCGGGCTGGACCCCCTGCTCCCCCTCGACGCTCGGCGTGCCGGTCGGGGCCAGCGACACCTTCCGACGCCGACCCAGCAGCAATCCGACGATCAGCGCAATCAGCGCGACGGCAACAACAACGATGACGACCCAGATCCACCAGTACACCCGACCATCATCCCAGAGCCCCGGACCGGCCACGAACCTTCGCACGCGAGCGCAGGGCCGGCACGACCCGGCCCGGCTAACGTCGGGCCACCGAAGCGAGCCGAACCGGGCCGGACAACACCGCCGAACCATCCGGTCGCTTGAGGCGAAGGATCCCGGTCAGTCCCGGTCGAGGAGCCGGTCAGTCTCGGTCTCAGCGCCGGTCAGTCCCGATCGAAGAGCCGGTCGACCACCCGCCGGGCGTGTCGGGTGGCCCGCCGGTAGTCGTCGACGAAGGTTCCGGGATCGGTGTCCGCCGAGTACCCGCACGCCCGCGCGATGCCGGCCAGCACCCGGCCATGGGCCGGGATCTCGTCACCGGGCCGCCCGGTCACCAACATGATCGCGTTGCGGGCCCGGGTCGCCGCGACCCAGCCGTCGACCAACGCGTCGGCGTCCTGCGAGGCAAGCAGCCCGGCCCGTTCGGCGGCCCGGATCGCCGGGATCGTGCCCGGGCGGCGTATTTCCGGCACCGCGCCGGCATGCCGTAGCTGCAGCAGCTGCACCGTCCACTCGACGTCGGTCAGCCCGCCCCGACCGAGTTTGGTGTGCAGGGTCGGGTCGGCGCCGCGGGGCAGGCGCTCGGCGTCCACCCTGGCCTTGATGCGGCGCACCTCCCGGACGTCCGCCGCCGGCAGCCCACCGGCCGGGTATCGCACCGACTCCGCGGCGGCCAGGAACTCCGTCGCCAGCGCCTCGTCGCCGGCCACCGCGCGGGCCCGTAACAGCGCCTGCCGCTCCCAGGGCTGAGCGTGATGGAGCCAGTACTGCTGGTAGGACGCCACGGTGCGCACCAGCGGTCCGCCACGGCCCTCTGGGCGCAGGTCGGCGTCGATGCGCAGCGGCGGATCCGGGCTGGGCCGGCCGAGCAGCCGGGTGGCGAGTTCGGCGATCGCGGCCGCGTCGGTCAGGACCTGCCCGGGGTCGGCGCCCGGCCGGGCGGGCCCGGCCACGAACAGCACGTCCGCGTCGGAGGAATACCCCATCTCGGCGCCGCCGAACCGGCCCATGGCGATCACGGCGAGCGTGCCGGCCAGACCCGCCGGGTGACCGCCGGGCGTGCAGCGGCGGCCCGAATCCCCGTCGCCGCTGGGCTTCTCGTCGCCGTCGGGCCGCGCGTCCGCACCGCCTGTGGCAGCCGATCCGGCTCCCCGCTCGGCCGCGATCTGGCGTTGCGCCGCCAGCACCGCGGCCTGCACCACCGCGTCGGCCACCGAGCTCAGACCCGCGCTGACGGTGCCGAGATCGGCGACGCCGAGCAGGTCGGCACAGGCCAGCCGCAGCATCTCGTGCCGGCGGGCGGATCGTGCCGAGTCCGCCGCGGCGGCCGTGTCACCCGCCCGATCCGCCCGGGCCAGCAGCGCCGCCGCCGCAACCGCGGACGCGCCCGCCGCATCCGGACCGATCAGGTCGGCGTCGTGCACCAGCAGCCGGAGCACCTCGGGCGCTCGCTGCAGCAGGTCGGCGACCAGCCGGGAGGTGCCCAGCAGCCGTGCCAGCCGCTGCGCCACCAGCCCCTCATCCCGCAGCAACCGCAGGTACCACGGGGTGTCGGCCAGCGCGTCGGACACCTGCCGGTAGGCCAGCAACCCGCCGTCCGGGTCCGGGGCGTCGGCGAAGGTGTCCAGCAGCACCGGCAGCAGCGTGCGCTGGATGGCGGCCCGCCGGGACAGTCCGTCGGTGAGCGCTGCGATGTGCCGCAGCGCAGGCTGCGCAGCCACGAAACCCAGTGCCGCCAAGCGTGTTTCGGCAGCCTTGGGGGTCAGCCGCAATTCGTCGGTCGGCACCGCGGCGACCGCGGCCAGCAACGGCCGGTAGAAGAGCTTCTCGTGCAGCCGGCGCACCGCGCCGGCGTGCCGGGCCAGTTCCGCGTCCAGCGCACCGGTCGCATCGCGGGTGCCGCCCGCCAGCGCCACGACCCCGCTGGCGCGCGCCAGCCACTCCCGGTCGACGGCGTTTGCCGGCAGGTGGTGGGTGCGGCGCAGGTGTTGCAGTTGCACCCGGTGTTCGATGTGCCGCAGGAAGCGATACGCCTCGGCCAGTTCGGCGCCGTCTTGCCGACCGACGTAGCCGCCCGTGGTGAGTGCGGCCAGCGCGGCCAGAGTGCCCGGCACGCGCAGAGTTTCGTCGACTCGCCCATGCACCAGCTGCAGCAGCTGCACGGCGAATTCGACGTCCCGCAGGCTTCCGGCACCAAGTTTGAGGTCCCGGTCCCGGTCGGCGAGGGGCACGGCGTCGGCGACCCGGCGGCGCATGGCCTGCACGTCCGGCACGAATGAGTCACGGTCGGCGGCCGACCACACGCCTGCCTGGGTCAGGGTGACGAACTGCTGCGCCAGGTCGCGGTCGCCGGCCGCCGCCCGCGCCTTGAGCAACGCCTGGAACTCCCAGGTCTTGGCCCAACGCTGGTAGTAGGCGGCGTGCCCGGCCAGGGTGCGCACCAGCGGCCCGGCTCTGCCCTCCGGCCGCAGGCCGGCGTCCACCTCCCAGGCAACCTGGTGGCAGATGCGCATCATGTCGGTGGCCTGAGCGGTGGCGGTGACGAGCATCGTCGGGTCGGGCTCGCTCGGACTAGGCCCCGCCGGACTGGGCGCCTCCGGATCACCCGGCCCCGCCACGAAGATGACGTCGACGTCGGACAGATAGTTCAGTTCCTGCGCGCCGCACTTGCCCATGGCGACCACGGCGAGGCGCACCGGCGCGGGGCCGGGATGGGCGGCGCGGGCCAGGTCGAGCGCGCAGTCCAGCAGCGCGTCGGCCAGCACGGTCAGCGCATCGCAGACGGCGGACAGATCCGGGCCGGCCGCACCGGGTTCCACCGCCGGTGCCAGATCCGCGGCGGCGATGACGGCCAGCCTGGTGCGGTAGGCCGCCCGGACCGGAGTGATCGCCTCACGCACCGGCAGGATGGTGCTGTCCGCCCGATGAGCCGCCGCGTCCAGCGCTTGGATGCAGCGAAGCGGTGACGTGAGCTCGGGAAAGGGTGCGTCGTCGGCGATCTCGACCCAGTCGGCCGGATGTGCTACCAGGTGGTCGCCGAGCGGCTCGGAGCCTCCGAGCAGGCCGAGCAGTCGACCGCGGAAGCCGGGATCCTCGTGCAGGGCCAGCAGCATCTCGTCGCCGGACTGCGCGGCCGCCAATCGGGCCAGCTGCCGCAGCGCGAGCTCCGGGCGGCCCGCGCGGGACAGCGCCGCCAGCACCGGGTCGGAGTCCGCCTCGACACGCGGATCGAGGCCCTCATCCGAGCCAGTGCCGGTCACTGGATCGGTCCCGGTTCCTGGGCGGGTTCCTGTGCGAGCGTCCTCGCCGGCTTCCGAGCCGAGGCTCACGCCACGAGGACCCTCCCCGTCGATCCGTAGACCGACGGCCGCCAGGTCCGACCGGATGGCCGGAGTGTCTGGCAGGCCGTAGCGCGCCAGGGTGCGCGGGCCGCGTGCGGCACGTGCCATCAGCCGGACTCTGTTGCGCCCGGTGACCCGTCGGCATCCCGGGGATCCGTCGGATGCCCAGCGACCGAGAGGCCAGCCGCACCTCCGGCGCCCGAGGAGCCAGCGGCGTCTCCGGCGCCCGAGGAGCCAGCGGCGTCTCCGGCGCCCGTGGGCCCTGCCGGCTCGCTGGTGACCAGCGGGAGCCGCGGTCCGGCCCGTCCTGTCGGGGTGCCCGGTACACCGTCCCGGGCCAGTTCCACGAAACGGTGAGCGAAGGCCCGCCACACCTGCCCCATGAGTTCCTCGGCCTCGTCGAGCATTGGCCCGAAGCGTGCCGTCCGAGGCACGGCGGTGCGGGCCGCCGACCCCTGCTGCGATGCGCCGCCCGGTGCGTCGCCGTCGAGCGCCCCCCAGCCACGCAGCACCCGCGCCGTCGCCTCGATGTGGAACTGAATGCCCCAGGCAGCCGCCCCGACCCGGAAGGCCTGGTTCGGGTATCCGGTGGAGGACAGCAGCAGCACCGCCCCCGGGGGCAGACCGTCGACCACATCGTAGTGGAACTGCATGACGTCCGGACTCAGTGGAAGCCCCGCGAACAGCGGATCCGATTCAGCCGCATCGCGTTTCGCGGCCAGGTACGCGCCGATCTCCGGGCCGTCCGCGCCGCGCCGCACCCGCCCTCCGGTGGCCACGGCGAGCAGCTGCGCACCCAGACACACGCCGAGGGTGGGTGTCCCGGCGGCCGCCGCGGCCCCGAGCAACCTGCGGGTCGCAGGCAGCCAGGGGGCGACATCGTCGTCCTCGGCGCCCATCTCGCCGCCCATGCTGACCACCGCGTCGACGTCGGAAAGGTCTCGCGGTACCTCGTCGCCGGCGTGCAGCCGGAGCACCGTGAGCGTGGCGCCTGCCTCGGTCAACCAGTCGCCGAGCAGCAACGGCGGATCGGCGGGGTCGTGTTCCAGCACCAGGATTCGCGGCCGGTCCGGCTGCGCGTCGCGCACCACCAGCGCGTCTGTCACCGCGGTCTCTGTCACCACAGGACCCGTCACCGCAGGACCCGTCACCGCAGGACCCGTCGCCGCAGGACCCGTCACCACAGGGTCCTCCGCGTCGTTGCCGCTCACCACAGGCCCGGCCCGTCCACCACGACGCCGTCCGCCTCCACTACGGCGCCACCGTCCGGAACCGGAATCGCCGGGGCCTGATCGGAGGTGTCGATGATCACCGGGGCGTGGTCGGAGGCGCCCTTGCCTTTGCGTTCGTCCCGGTCGATGCGCGCGCCGGTCACTCTGCCGGCCAACGCCGGCGAGGCGAGCAGAAAATCGATGCGCATGCCCTCGCGGCGCGGGAAGCGCAGCTGCTGGTAGTCCCAGAAGGTGTACACACCGGGCCCGGGTGTGTGCGGGCGGACCACATCGGCCAATCCCGCGTCAATCAGCGCGCCGAACGCCGCCCGCTCGGGCTCGGTGACGTGTGTGGCTCCCGCGAAAACGTCCACGTCCCAGACGTCCTCGTCGGTCGGGGCGATGTTGAAGTCTCCGCCCAGGACGAACGCGGCACCGGCATCCGCCACCAGCACACCCGCCGCGTGCTCGCGCAGCGCCGCCAGCCAGGCCAGCTTGTAGTCGTAGTGCGGGTCGCCGACGGCGCGGCCATTCGGCACGTACAGACTCCAGACCATCACCCCCGCACAGCGGGCGCCGATCGCCCTGGCCTCGGCGACTGGGGGGTCACCGAACTCGGGCGCCCCGGGCAAACCCACCTGCACGTCGGCCAGGCCGACGCGACTGGCGATCGCCACCCCGTTCCATTGCGAGAGGCCGTGTCGGGCGATCTGGTAACCGGCGGCCGCGAATCGCTCGGCCGGAAACCGGGCGTTGTCGATCTTCGTCTCCTGGATGGCGAGCACGTCGGTGCCGGTGCGTTCCAAGAAGCCGATCACCCGGTCCAGCCTCGCCCGCAGCGAGTTGACGTTCCAGGTCGCGATCCGCATGGCCGCTCAGCCCAGCACCGGTGCAGTCGGCGGCGCCTGCACGAAGAACGGCAGCGACCAGTTCGGCCGGGTGTCGCCGTCGATCCGAGTCCGCCAGACCAGCACGCGCCCCGCAGGCAGCGGCAACCCGGTGTTGAAGTACAGCACCACCTGTGCACGCGGCGGCAGCGCATGCCGCGGCACCGCCGCCCCCCGGAAGTTCGGCTCCTCCACCTGCAGGGTCTGACCGAACCGCATGACGTTGGAATTCGCACCGGGCTGCGCACTGCCCAACTCCACGGGGCTGCCGTCGGTGTTTTCCAGCACGATCTCGAACGCGTACTGCTCGTTGATTACGGCCGGGGCGAAGCTCATCACCACGACCAGGGCGAACGCCGAGGTAGTGCCCTTGGCGTGGTCCCGCCCGATCACCTGCAGGCCGCCGCCGACCACCTGCAGGCGGTTCAGCGGGTCGGTGACGGCGTAGTCGGCCAGCAGCAGCGACACCGTCGCCTGGTCGAATACGTCACTCATCGGGCACCTCCTGTGGTGATCGGTCTGTGGTGATCGATCGGGGCCCCGGCCCGGCGACCGACTGCCCCTGCGACGCCGTCACCGCCGAGGCCGTGCCGGCCGATCGAGCATCACACCGTGTGGTCGTCATGCCTCGATCCTTCCGCACGGCGGGTCGGGCGTGTGCGGCACGTCCGGCTCCGGTCGAGCGAGCGGCATCGAGCGAACCGGGTCGACACCGCCTGCCAGCGACGGCACCAGCGCCGATCCGGCCGTTACGATGCCCGGATGACGGGGCCGAATCCACCATCCGACCCGACCGCGAGCGGGCGGGCGGGCCGCTCCCAGACGCCATCCCAGTCCCAGGGCCGACCAACGGGTGCCCAGCCACGGGCGCTTCGGCAGGTCGCGCTGCTGGTGGTCGGGATGGGCGCCGCGATGCTGGCCGTCGGGCTGGCCCTGGTGGCGACGGCGCATGACGGCAGTTCGACACGCATCGTCGGCCTCGCCCTGTGCGGGGTCGGCGTGCTGGATCTGCTGTCTTCGGGTGCGTTGCTGGCGGTGGCCGGGCGGCGCGCGCAGGGAGAGGGGTACGACGGCCAACCGGTGACGTATCAGCCCGGGGACCGCCCACCCGGGATGCTGTAGCCGACGTCGTGGCCCGGTTCGGGTGATCCGGTGCGGCAGGCCCGCTCTTGTCGGCCGGCTCCCGGCTGCTGGACCTGCTCACCGGAAGTCCCGGGACGGCAGCGAGACGATCATGCCGATGGCGGCGATCCGGTCGGCGACGATGGAGATCGCTCCGCCGTCCCGCTCCACCACGCCGCGGATCAGCAGTGCCGTGGCGCCCCGCGCCACTCGCCGGTAGCGCTGCCACAGCCCGACCGAGCAGATCACGTTGACCATGCCGGTTTCGTCCTCCAGGTTGATGAAGATGACGCCGGACGCGGTGGCCGGGCGCTGCCGGTGGGTGACCATGCCAGACACCAGCACCCGGGTGCCGTGCTCGATGTCGTGTAACCCAGCGGCGGTGACGACGCCGATCTCGTCCAGCCGCGCGCGGGAGAACTCGGTCGGGTAGGCCTCCGGGGAGATGCCGGTCGCCCAGATGTCGGCCACCGTGAGTTCGACATCACTCATGCCAGGCAGGGTCGGGGCGTCCAGGCCGGCCAGCGTCCCAGGCAGCATGCCGGGCCGGATCGCCGCGGATGCGCCGGCCGTCCAGAGCGCCTGCCGCCGATCTGGTGTCGTTCCGCTTGTGCGCCCAGCGTCCTTGGTGTCCGGCCCCGCACCGTCTGCACCCGATCCCGGGCCCAACCCGTCCAGTGCCCCCGCGGTAGCCAGCGCCTCGGCCTGCGCCGCCGTGATCGTCACCGCCGACATCAGCGATTCGACGTCTTGGTAACCGCCCTCCGGCCGGGCGGCGACGATCTTCTCGGCCAACTCGTCACCGATGGTCCGGATACCCGACAGCCCCAGCCGCACCGCGGGCGTGCCATCGGGTCCGGACTCGAGCCCCGCCGGCGCGCCGGAGGCGTTGATGTCCGGGCGGCGCACCGTCACGCCGTGTCGGCGGGCGTCGGCCACCAGGGACTGCGGCGAATAAAAGCCCATCGGCTGGGCCCGCAGCAGCGCCGCACAGAACGCCGCCGGATGGTGCAGCTTGAGATAGGCCGAGTAGAACACCAGGGACGCGAAGCTCATCGCGTGCGACTCGGCGAATCCGAAGTTGGCGAATGCTTGCAGCCGTTCGTAGATGGAATCGGCCAGCTCGCCGGTGATCCCCTTCTCGGCCATCCCGATATACAGCCGGTCGCGTAGCTGTTCCATCTTCTGAGTGGATCGCTTGGCGCCCATGGCTCGGCGCAGCTGGTCGGCCTCGCCGGCGTTGAATCCGGCCACGTCGACGGCCAGCTCCATCAGCTGCTCCTGGAACAGTGGAATGCCCAATGTCTTGTTCAGCGCACGTTCCATGGCCGGATGCTCGACGTAGGGCTTCTTTCCCCAGGTGCCGTTGCGTTTGGCCTCCCGGCGCTGGATGTATGGGTGCACCGAGCCGCCCTGGATGGGGCCGGGCCGGATCAGCGCCACCTCCACCACCAGGTCGTAGAACTCGCTGGGCTTGAGCCGGGGCAGCGTGGCCATCTGCGCCCGGGACTCCACCTGGAACACTCCGACCGAGTCGGCGCGCTGTAGCATCTCGTACACCGCCGGCTCCTCCTTATCCAGTGCGGCGAAGTCGATCTCGATACCCTCGTGCTCGCGTACCAGGTCTCGGGCGTAGTGCAGGGCGGACAGCATGCCCAGCCCGAGTAGGTCGAACTTGACCAGGCCGATGGTGGCGCAGTCGTCCTTGTCCCACTGCAGCACGGTGCGGTTTTCCATGCGGGCCCACTCCACCGGGCACACTTCGGCGACTGGCCGGTCACAGATCACCATGCCGCCGGAGTGGATGGACAGGTGCCGGGGAAAATCCTGTATCTGCTGGGCAAGTTCGAGAACGTCGACGGGAATGTCCAGACCACTGGCGGAATCGTCAGGTCCAGGGTCACCAGGCGTCTGGGCGGCCAGCGGCGTCCACCCGTCCAACTGCTTGGAATAGGCATCCTGCTGACCCTGCGAATACCCCATGGCCTTGGCCATGTCTCGCACCGCCATCCGCGGCCGGAGGGTGTTCACGTTGGCGACCTGCGCAGCCTTGTCCCGGCCGTATCGTTCGTAGACGTGCTGGATCACCTCCTCCCGGCGGTCGGACTCGATGTCCACGTCGATGTCCGGCGCTCCTTCCCGCTCCGGCGCCAGGAAACGCTCGAACAGCAATTCTTCCTTCACGGCGTCCACCGTGGTAATTCCCAGCGCGAAACACACGGCCGAGTTCGCGGCGGAACCCCGCCCCTGGCACATAATGTTGCTCTTTCGGCAGAACTCGACGATCTCGTGCACCACCAGGAAATACCCCGGGAAATGCAGTTCCTCAATGATCCCCAGTTCCTTGTCGATCTGCGCATAGGCAGTCGGGTTCTGCTCCCGCGAGCCGTACCGGCCGAACGCTCCGCTCATGGTCAGCTCGCGTAGGTAGCTGTTTTCGTCGTGGCCCGCTGGCACGTCGAACGGCGGCAGATCGGGGGCGACCAGGTGCAGGTCGAAGGCGCATTCGGCGCCCAGCGCGGCGGCGGTGGCGACCGCTGTGGGGTACCGGGCGAACAGCTGCGCCATCTCGGCGCCGGAACGCAGGTGGGCGCCCGGTCCCGCCGGCAGGTACGGGTCGGCCCCGGCCAGGTCCCGCCGGGCACGAACGGCAGCCATCGCCGCGCCTGGTCGAGCGGCAGCCGGGGCGGCGTAGTGCGCGGCGGTGGTTGCCACGACCCGCAAACCCAGCTCGGCGGCGAGATCGGCGAGCGCATCATTGTCCTCGTCGTCGGTCGGCACCAGATGCCGGGTCAGCTCGACCACCACGTTGGTGGTGCCGAACCGGTCGACCAACCGACAGATCTCCCGGCGAGCACCATCCGGACCGGCGGTGGCAAGCGCCCGTCGCACGGCGCCCTTGCGGCACCCGGTGAGGATCAACCAGTGCCCGCCGGCCGCCTCCGCCAGGACGTCCAGGTCGTAGATCGGGCGACCCTTGGTCCCACCGGCCAGCTGCGCGTTGGTGATTTGCCGGGACAGCCGCCGATATCCCTCCTGACCCCGGGCAAGAACCAGCAGGTGCTCACCCACCGGGTCGGGAACTCCCATCTGGGGCTCGGGCAGCCCGAGTGAGAGTTCGGCCCCGTACAGGGTTTTCAAGGGTGTTCTCTTGGCCGCCTCGCAGAACCGGACGACTCCATAGAACCCGTCGTGATCGGTGATGGCCAGCGCGTCCAGTCGCAGTCGCAGCGCCTCCGCGACCAGATCCTCGGGAGTGGACGCGCCATCCAGGAAGCTGAACGCCGAGTGGCAATGCAGTTCTGCGTAGGGCACCACCGGTGACGAGTCGTCGAGGAAGGCCGGATCGAATGGTGGTGCCAGACCGGTGAGGTGCGGTAGTTCGTCGGCTGGTATCGCGCGCAGCATCGTTCCGTCGCGAGACGGCCGGCCGGCCATCACCCGAGAGAGTTCCCGCCACGGCACCCGCGGGTTGGACCAACCCATCAGCCCGGCCCCGTTACCGCTCGCTCAGCCGCCAATTGCTCAACCAGCGGTAGTTCAGCCGTCGATTGGTCAACCATTAGCCGCCCGGCCGCCGGTTGCCCTGCTACCGCCCACCCGGCCGCCAGTTGCCCTGCTATCAGGTGCCCGGCCATCAGTCATACACCGCCTCGATCTGCCACCCGCGGGTGCCGAACTCCAGCAGCACGGGCGGGCCCTCGTCGAGGACCACCTGCATCCGGGCCCACCGCTCGGCCGGTGCGGTGACGGGCCCGGTCCACCACCGCTCGTCCAGCAACCACGGGCCTGCCCAGGCCCGTACCCGGTTGCCGACGATGGCGGCGGGCGCGCCGGTCAGCAGCCCCCGGCCGGTGACGACGATCTCGTCGCCGCCGAGCCCCACGACCGGAGCCCTGGAGACCTGCCCCGAACCCGGCGCCGATCCCGTGGAGCGACCCAGCCCCGCCGCATCCAAAGACCGACCCGGCGCCAACGCCGGAGTACCGGAAGGCCGGCCGGGCTCCGCCCGCAGGCCCGGCACGTCGCCGGCCGGGGCCCCGGTGGCGGTCGCGGGTGCCGGCGCCGGCAGCGCCCCGGGCCAGGGCGCCGTCGGATCCCGCTCGGGTTTTCGCTCCTCGCCCCAGGCAACCAGGGTGACCCGATCGGCATGACCACGGCCGCCCGAGACCACCGGCGACAGCACGGCTTCCGGCCCAAGCAGGCCCTGCACCCGAGCGAAGGCCCAGCCTGCCCGGTGTTCGTCCTGCCCATCCGATCCCCATAGGCCGTACTGGATCAGCCCGGCGCCGATCGCCTCCACCGGTTCCAGTCGCAGCCGAGTGATGGCGCCAGGCCGGGCGGATGCGCGGCCGGTCAGCCACCCGTCCAGTTGCCAGCGCAGCCGGTCGGCGGTGGCCGCCGCCGTCAGCGGGCGGGCGCACCGCCAGATCCGGGTCAGTGTCGTGCCATGCTCCGTGGTGGCGGTGATGGCCAGTCTGCTGCAGGCCAATCCGGCATCGGCCAGCCTGGCGTGGAAACGTTCGGCCAGTGCCCGAGCGGCAAAGGCCGCGGTATCGACCCGGTCCAGCGGCGGATCGCAGGACTGTTCCACGGACAGGTCGGCATCGATGGGGCGGCGGGAGACCGCACGTTCGGCCAGCCCGGCGGCCAGCCTGTGCATGACCGTCCCGTCGGCGCCGAACCGCGCTGCGACCTTGTCGGCCGGAAGAGCGGCGAAGGCTCCCGCGGTGGTGATGCCCAGCCGGTGCAGCAGGTCGACCAGCTGGGTGCGTTCCGGTGGGGCGATCGCCGGATCTCGCGCCAACTCGGCCAGCGGAAGCCCGGCACAGAAGGCTCCGTCACCGCCGGACGGCACGATGGTGGACCGCCGCGCGGCCAGCACGGCAACGGGCAGCACGTCGGCGATACCGATGCGGCACTCCACATCCAGCGATTCGACCGTGTCGATCAGCCGTTCCGCAGCGGCCACTTCCGAGCCGAAATATCGTGCGGGACCGCGGATCCGGCAAGCGACCAGGCCGGGCCGCAGCACCTCGATGCCGGGGGCGATGGCCTCGATCGCGGCTGCGACGGGCTCGAACAACCGAGCGTCCCGGTCGACGTCCACCGCCAGCACCGCCAGGTCGGGACAGCGGGACTGCGCATCGCGGCGGCGCATGCCCACCCGGATGCCCTCCATCCGCGCGGCCGCGGTGCACGTTCGAACCCGGTTGGCGTGGAATACCGCGGCTGGACCGGTGGTCGGCAGTCCGGCCTGTCGGGCGGCGGCGACGGCCGGCCAGTCGGGGCACCAGAGGGCCGCGGTGCGTGAGGGCGACGGTGGGACGGGCCGACGCTCCAGTACCTCGATTGATATTCCCTGTGTCGCAGCAGTTATCGCGAGGGGTGTCATCGTGCACCGACGCGTGGGAAGCGGATGGTGGCGCGTATCATCAGCCGCCGCCCCGAGGGAACCGGGTCAGAACGGCGACGGTCTCCGCCAGATGGAACGGCTCACCGCCCCATCCGGGGAGCAGGCCCATCGGGTCGGGCACCCTCCTCGGGGGCCCGCAGCCGTCGCTGCTTCCGGGCAGTGACGGGGCCACCGCCACCAGCGCACCCCGCGGGTTGTGGAACTCCCAGCCGTCGGACCCGGGCGAAACCCGGAACCCACCCTCGTGCATGAGCATGTGGTGGTGCCTGCACAGCAGCACCAAGTTCTCCAGGTCGGTGGGCCCCAGCAGCGACCAGTGCTGCACGTGATGGGCCTCCAGATGACCCCGACGATGGCAGCCCGGGAACCGGCATCCGCCATCCCGGATGCGCAACGCGCGGCGCTGGGCCGGGGAGATCGCCCGGGTCTTGCGCCCGAGTCGCAGCGGCTCACCCTCCCCCACGTGATGCAGGACGGCGACCAGGGCGGCATCGCAGGCGATCCGCTGGGCCGTACGCCGATCCACCCCCGGCCCGTTCTCCAGATGGCATCGCGCGCGGGCCAGGATGGTTCCGGATGCGGTGTGGCGCCCGGACTGTCGCCTGGTCTGCTGGTGAACCCGGCCGACGTCCGGCGCCTGCTCGGTGCCGGGTTCTGCCACGGGCACGGCTTCCGCGCCTACCTTGGCACAGGGTTCGTCATGCGCATCCCGGGTCTCCGCCGGCGCGTCCCGACACTCCGCAGATTCGGCGTCAGATTCGGTCGGCTCGTCCTCGGAGTCCGCAGGCCGCTCGGCGGACTCTACCGGCCGCTCGGCGGACTCTACCGGCCGCTCGGTGGATTCCACCGGCTGTGCCGATTCGGCGCCACCGATGAGTTGGTCGAGGTCGGCGTGCAGGATCAGCAGGTGTCTGTCGTCGCCGGAGCTGTCCACATTCCCGGCCGCCAGCGCCCGGTGCGCCAGTGCCACCAGCATGTCGGCACCGACCGTTCCGAGCGGATCGGCACCGGTCAGTGCGGCGCGTTGCCGGTCGGTGGCGGTCGGCCAGGGCATCTGACGGCGCTCGACCTCACCGGCAGCATCGCCGCCGGACGGGTTCGCATCACCAGAACCATCGTCACCAGAACTCCCATCACCAGAACTCCCATCACCAGAACTCCCGTCACCGGAACTCCCGTCACCGTCGTCGCCGACCGCATCGGAACAGGACTCTTCCGGCGCTCGTACGACGTCGTCACTGGAACACTCCATGGCCGCGACCAGGATGGCGCCCTCGTCGGCGGGCAGGCGGGTCGTCATGACGAGCATCCCGTCGTCGTCCCAGCGCCAGACCACCCGGCGTTTGCGCTGCTGGCTCCATCCGTCGGTGCGCCGGTAGGAACGAACCGTCCGTTCCAACTGCGAGCAGGTCTGCACCAGCGCCTGATCCAGCAGCACCTCCTCGTCCACCTCGGACGCCACCTGGGCCAGGATGCGCACCTTGGAGTACGAGAGACGCCCGGCCGCGAACGCCGCATCCACCAACGGCAGCAGGGGCAGCACCCGCGCGATCCGGACGTACTCCCGCGCGGTACCAGGTGCCACCGAGCACGTCCACGACAACCACGCCGCGCACGACTGCAGACCCGCCTCCTCCCAGCCGCGCTTCCGGTCGAACTCCTCGATCAGATGCAGCCACTCGCACAGGGAGGACGCGAGATCGGCAGCCATCGAACGGATCCGGGTCTCCAACGCGGGAGGGCAGCTCGCCTCGTTCCCGTGCGCTCCGCTTCCCGAGGTGGCGCCGTCCGTGGCCCCGTCCGCGGTACCGTTACCGCTCCCGGCGCCATCGCCGGCGGCGACTGCGGGCGACCGGGAAAGCGTGCGACGCCTTCGCCGGGGTCCGGCGCCGGGTGACCGCCCCTCGGGACCCAGCGACCCTCCCTTGGAACCCGGCGACCGCCCCTCGGGACCCGGCGGCCGCCCGCCCGAGGGACCGCGTGCTGGTGCCGGGTATCGCGTCGCACCGCCCGGGCCATCGCCTTGCTCGGCGCTGCCCGCCGCAGGCTGTGCCCTGGCGATCGACGGGACACCCTGCGCACCCCACCGTTCCAGGAGATGAGCCGGCGCGCTCTGCCAGGCCATCGCCAACTCGCCGGGCTCCCACAGGCTGTCCATCGCGTCCTCCTCCAACGAACCGATGTTCATCAGGCTAGGACGTAGGTACGACAATCACTCTTTCCTGCTACCAACGTGTGTTCGATGTGAATGGAGTCAACAACTGCCCGAATTGCCACCCACCCGATGTCCGAAATGTCGAAGCACGTGCGACGCGTCGGCCCCGGCAGAGAGCGCGGATGTCCGGCCAGCGCTTCCGGCAGTGCACCGTCCTCCTGCAACGCCACCGTCCTCCTGCAACGCACCGGCCTTCCGACAACGCACCGGCCTCCCGACAGCGCACCGGCCTGGCCGTCACGCGAAACGGTCGCGATCCGGCCGGGCATGGACCTATCGACATCGGCGCACGACGCTCGTGCAACGCCGCGCGCCGGCAATCGGGCCGAGCCCACCCCGCCCGCGCACCCACACCGGCAGGCCACGCACCCCGCGAGCAGGACCGAAGCCCACCCCGACCGCGCAACCGTCACTACTTCTCGTGCAGATTGGCCATCCCCGCGTCCTGCTCGGTCTCCCGCGCGTTCCACTTCTGCTGGGTGCTGCCATCGCAGTCCTGAACCACCACCTTGAAGTAGTAGCCGTGGAACATGTCGGCGTCGGAGCCGAGCGACAGGCACCTGCCCTGGCCGTCCTTGATCGTGTACTTGTCCGCGTACAGCAACTCGTTGCCCGCGCTATCCAGCTTCTGATACCTGGTCCACCACTGGTCGGGGTCGCCGGATTGGCACGCGGCGACCGTGGCATAGCTCCCCGTCTGCGACGGGCTGGTCAGGCAGAACGTCGAGCCGCCGGTGCACGCCCCGTCACCACCACTGGGGCACTGGACCACCCATTGGGACGCGGTGGGCGGGGTGGCATCCGCGGGATTCTCGGAGATGGCCGGCAGCGGCGTGAAGACCTGGTCCCATGGCGCTTGGCTGCCCACATCCTTGCCCTGCTTGTCGGGGATCTGCATGCACCCGTAGGCGATCAGGAACGTCGACGTCACGTCGTGATCCGTCACGTCCAGGCACCGGCCGAACTGGAAAAAGTTGACCAGCTGCCCGTTACCGGCGCCCGCTCCCCCGGCCCCCACATACGGGGAGGGGATCCATGCCTGGACGGGGTCGTCGTAGCTGCCCGAGCAGGTCCGCAATTCGACTCCGGTATAGGGCGGGGTGGGCGTCGGGGTGCCGGCCGCACCGAAGCAGTAGTCGCTCAGGCTCTGCTGGTTGGGGTCCGACACCCGGAAGTGGGAGTCGTTGTCGAAGCCCCACATCTCGATCCACGGCGCCTGGTTCTCCGTCCCACACGGCCCCAGGATCAGCGGCTTTCCGCTGCTGCCTTCGGTCTTCAGGCATAACGGATTGCCGTCATCCGATGCCACCAGCTGGATGCCCAGTTGGTCCGCGTAGGCGAACTTCTGCGAGTCCGGCACCGGGTCCTGGCACGGCTGCAGACTCACCGAGGCACCGTTGACGGCCGGCAGCGACACGGTCAGGCAGTAGTTGATCGAGCCGGAGGGGTACAGCCGGATCTGCCCTCCGGGGATGGTGATGTCGGTGGTGTGCACGACGTAGGTGGTGGTCAACGTCCGGCTGTCGCCGGTCCGCCCGTCCGTCCCGGTGGACTGCAACAGCACGAAACTCGGGATGTACACGCCTCGGGACGGGTCGGCCACGCCATGGCCCGGAACGCACACCATCCTGTTGGCATCCAACCAGTCGTCGTCGGTGTCGTGGCCGACCGGATTCTTGGTGTAATAGCCGATCTCGACCGAGTAGCTGGAACCGATGGCCTGGCCGGCGGCACCCATCAACGGTCCGCCCAACGGCCCGCACGGCAGCTTGCCCACGTCCCCCTCGTCCCCCGTGCCGGACTGCGAGGCCCGGATCTGGCCCAGCGCCAGGTCGATCCCGGACTCCGCCGCCTGCAGCGCCCTCCCCCGCCCGGAGTCGAACGTGGTGGTGTGGGTTTGGGTGATCACCAGCGGGACCATCAGAGCCGCCAGCGCCATCCCGACCAGCACCACCAGCATCAGCATGGGCATCGAGCCTCGATCGTCGCGACGTAACCCGGCGCCCCGGGCCGCCAAGCGAGCCACCCGGCAAGTCACAGAGCAAGTCAGAGAGCAAGTCACAGAGCAGGTCACAGAGCAGGTCACAGAGCCATACCGGTGACGAATGATCATGCCCGCCCCTCCTCCGCACAGATCTGCCCGGTGGTGATCGATCCGGAGTTGAACGCCGTGAACGTCACATCGGACACCGTCGTCGTCACCCCGGTTCGGCCAGTTGCCTCGGCGATCAGGTGGAACTGCAACTGCTGGTAGGGAATCGCCATGCCAGCAGGGCGTGCCGCATCACTGCTCAGCGACAGCGTGAAGGGTGCGACCGACGGGTCGGCCGACAGCCCCGATGCCAGCGGCAGCCAGGACGTCACCGTGGACGCCGTCCCGTCCGAGGACACCGACCAGGTCCGCTGCTGCAACTGGCCGGCCGTGGCGTTCAGCCGGACCTGGGTGCAGGTGCGGGCACCGCTGTAGGTGCTCAGCCACTCCACGTACCAGTCGTCGCCGGACTGGCCCGGCGTCGCGATCGCGGACGCATACCGGACGGACGTGTCGAGCCGGTTGAATGCGATGCTCAGCTGAGAAGAGGTGTCGGCCAACGCTTCCGACTTGCTAGACGCGTTGTACATCATCACCACGGCGCCGGTGAACATCGTCATGAAAATGGTCATCACCACCAGGCCGACCACCAGCTCCAGCAGGCTCAGCCCGGAATCGGAGCGCGCCGCATGCCGGACAAGGCGTCGCAGCCCGGAGCACCGTCGGGCAGCGACCGGCCCGGCCGCAGCCGGGATAACCCGGGTGATCGCGCGGCCCTCCAGCGGGCGCGGGCTCCCGGCCATCACACGACCTTGATGGTGAACGTGGCGGTCACGCTCAGAGGCGTCGCGCCGCCACCGGAGTCGGTGACGGTGACCTTCGTGGTGTTGTTACCGACCGAACACGGCGCGGTGATGGTCAGCAGCGACCCGTTGAACTTTGTGGTGATCGGACTGGTCACGGTGAATGTCAGGCTCGCGATGTCGCTGTACCCGGAGACGTAACCCGCCAGATTGACCGTCCGCTGGGAGTCGTACTTGCAGTTGCCGCCGCTCTTGCTGATCGTCTGGTCGGGAATGCTGATGTCCAGCACATACCAGGTGAATTGCCGGGTGGCCACGGTCCCCGTCGTATCGGTGACGTTGACCGTCACGATGCTGGTGCCGGCGGTAGTCGCGGTTCCGGAAATGTTTCCGGACGCGTCGATGCTCAGCCCGGCCGGCAAACCGGTGACGGTGATCTGGCACGGCTGTGACTGGCAGCTGAAGGTCAGCTGTCTCGACACGCTGGAGCCGCGCACGGTTCGCTGATTGCCCGGGGGGTCCAGCGTCGGCTTGGGGTTGATGGTCCAGGTAAATGGCGCGGTGTCGACCGATGCGCCCGCCTGCGGTGTGGCCCGAACGACGATGCCGGGCCAGGTGCCGGTTGCCGTCGGGGTCCCGGTAATCAGGCCGGTGGAGCTCATGCTGAGCCCGGGAGGCAAAGGATGTGACGGGTCCGGCAACGAGAAGGCGCACGGCCCGGCCGGGCTGCAGTCGGCGGTGATCTGCAGGCCGGCCGACGAGGCGATCGACAGGGGTACCCCGACGGTCCACACCTGGTCTCCGGGTGAGGTGATGGTCTGGGCGGGACCGACCACCCAGTTGAACTGGCTGGACGCCGAGAAGCCGCTGGCGTCGGTGATGGTGACGGTGATGTTTTGGAAGAACTGCTGGTTCGCCGGGGCGGTCCCACTGATCAGGCCCGTTGCGGGGTCCAGCGTCAGCCAGTCGGTCGGCAGGTTGGTGGCACTGAATACGCACGACCCGTCGGGGCAGGTGGTTTCCAGCTGCCAGGCGACCGCCTCGCCGAAGTTGCTGGTCTTGTCTCCCGGCGGCACCATCGTCGGGATGTTGTACACGCTCCAGGTGAACGGCGCGGATTGCGCGATGGCGCCACGGGAGTCGGTCAGCAATACGATAATGCCCGGATAGTCGGCGATCTCGGAGTCGGCGGTGCCGGAGATCTTCCCGGTGGCAGGGTCGATGTGCATCCACTCGGGCGCGTTCTGCAGCGCGTAGGTGTAGGGCGCGGTGCCGGATGAGCCCACCGCGCGGGCGCTGAAGTACCCGCCCAGACCGACCGTGGTATTCGGCGGCGGGCTGACCGCCGGAGGCGGGTTGACGGTCCAGCCGACGGTGATCGTGTCCGTGGATCCGGCGGTCGCGTCGGTCACCAGGAATGTCACGGTACTGGTGCCGGTCACGGTCGGGGTTCCGGTGATGGTGTTGCCGGCCAGGGTGAGGCCGGCCGGCAACGTGCCGCTATCCACGGAGAACACGGCGCCACCCGAGCCGCCGGTGGCGGTCAGCGTCAGCGGTGTGATGGCGGCGCCCACGGTGGCCGTCTGCGGCCCCGGGTTCTGCGCCTGCAACGGCGGGTAGGTGACAGTCCAGTCGAACGAGGCGGAGTCGGTGCGCAGGAAGGCGTCGGTGGCGACCAGGGTGACGTGGAACACCCCGCCCTGCGTCGGGGCGCCGATGATGCGGCCGGCCGCGACGACGGCCAGCCCGGGAGGCAGGCCGGATCCGGCCCAGGTGATCGGCGGCACACCGCCGCTGAATCCGCACAGGCCGCCGCTGCCGACGATCTCGAGTTGCACGTCCTGGCCGACGGTGCCCGCCTGCGGCTGGCATCCGGAGACGCTCGGCGGTGGCGGGGGCGGATTGCGGAAGTAGAACATCGGGTCGGCGTCGCCGCTGAGCATCACGGAGGTGATGTAGGAGCATCCCCCGGCGGGGCAACTGGAGTCGGTCCAGGCGATCGCGACGACCACTCGCAGGTACTGCCGGAGGGTGGCGTCGGTGGCGACCCGGGTGTCGGCGCAGTCCGGCGTGCCGGCCACCGCGTCGTCCGTGTCTGTGTCGGCGGCAGCATCGGCGGCGTCCAGGTGGCACCACTGCTGGTAGAAGCTCACCTGGTAATCGATGGTCGACATGGTGCGGGTCACCGGGACGGTGGGCAGGGCCGCGCAGCTGGTGCCGATGGTCTCCGCCGAGCACGGAATCTCCCCCGCACCCGTCGCCGCATCGGTGGAGAATGCCTGAACCCCGACGGTGGACAGCCATGGCTGCACGGTCGCCGGCGCCTGGGCGAATTGCCGTTGCACGCTGGTCTTGTCGCGTCCGGACAGGGCGCCGGCGGCGGACAGCCCGCGCGCCTGATCGGCCTCGTCGGTGGCGATTCGCACCGCACCCTGGGTGGCGCGCTGATGAGCGGTGGACTGCATGGCCGACACGAATAGCGCCGTCAACGCCACCATCAGCACGGTGATCAGCCCGATCGCCATCACGGACTCCAGCAGCACGAAACCGTCGTCGGTGCGTCGATTTCGGCGCCCGATGCCGTGCCACGGCCGGCGCGCGGCCGGTGTCCCCGAGGTGGCGGGGCGCCGTGCGGGCCGCGTCACCGGTCGCACCTGCCGCTCCTGTCGCTCATCGGAGCCGTCCCTGCCCGAGGCTATCCGCCGAGCTGCTTGCGCAGGGCGGCCTCGTCGTCGGGGGTCTGCGGGGCGACGAATACAGCCAGCTGCACCGTCATCGTCACCGCCGTGTCGTCCGCGGCCCCCGCTCCGCCGGCCGGCACCGTGCCGGTGGACTGCACCGTGCCCTGCGCCGTTCCGGTGGCCCGCGCGGTCCCGGACGCCCGCTCGTCGCCGCTCGAGGACACCGTGGTGCCCGGCGCCCCGGACGGTTGCGCATCGCCCGGCTCCCCACCGGGTCGATCCGCAACCTCCGGGGCAGGTGCAAACTGCACCGAGGACACCAGGGCACCCCTCGGGCCCTGAGCTTGGATGGCGTGCAGGAGGGTCCGCTGGTCGGCCAGCCGCCCGGTGGCGGCCACCGTCACGGGAATCGTGTACAGGCTCGTCGCGGCGGCCGGCGCGGCCGGTTGGGTCGATGTGGCCGCACCGGGCGTACTGGCGGCATCCGACGCATCGCCGGATCCGCTCCCCGCGCCGGCAGAGCCCGCAGCATCCGACCCCGCCGTACCAGCCGTCTCTCCGGTCGGCGCCGCCTTCGGGGCGCTCGACGCCTTCACCACGGTCGGCACGCCGATCACGATGCTGGTCAGCGTCACGCCAGCGTCGGCGGCATCGCGAGAGAGCTGCCGGGTGAACGCGTCCAGGCCGCTGCTGGTCGGCAGTTGAGCGTGCAGCGTGTCGAGCTGGCGCAGCAGATCGGGCATGCTCGCGCTGTCGGCGCGCAGCTTGTTCACCTTGATCTGCAGCACGGTGTTCTGGTCGCTGGCCGACTGTGCCTGCGCCCGAACGGAGTCGGCATCGTCCAGCTTTGGACCGATCAGCATCAGCCAGGATCCCGCCGCCAGCAGCACGGCGACCAGCACGCCACCGGCGATCCACCAGCGGCTCTGTCCCGCCGTGCCGGTCATTTCGCCGCCTCCGGCGCGTCGAACCGGTGGGACAGCAGCGCGTCGGTCAGGGTGAGTTGCAGGCTATAGCTGGTGCCGGTCTCGGTGGCCTGGTTGGACAGCGGGTAGGGCTCGAACACGCCGGGCGCAGCCTGCAGGGCCTGCACGTACCCGGCCAGGTCGGTCAGCGTCGCGCCGGTCCCGGATAGGGTGACGGTGCCGATGTGCGTGGCACCCGACAGGTCGAGACTGCCGATCCCGCCGGCGCTCCCGGAAGAGCCGGAGGCGCCAGTAACGCCAGCCGCGGAGATGGTGACGGACATCTGGGTGATGGTCATGGTCTTGGGCAGGGCGCTGACGATGGATCCGACCAGCACGCTCGTATCCACGTCGCCGGCCATCAGGGCGGCCAGCTGATCCTGCACCTGGCCGATGGCGCCCCGCACCACCGTCACCGACGAGTACTTGCGCTGCTCGGACATCAGCGAGGTGGTGCGCTGCTGCTCGGCGGCCAGCCCGTCCTCGGCGTCGCCATGTTGCCAGACCGCATAGCCGAAACCGCCGCCGCACAGCAGTAGCACGGTGGCAACACCGGCGATCACCATGCGCCGCACCACCACCAGCCGGCGCTTGGCGATCAACTCCGGTGGGGTCAGGTCGGCGACGATGCCCCAGCCGGGCATGGTGTTCTGCTGGGTCCAGGGGCTGTCGACGGCCTTCATGCTGCCGCCCCCATCGCGAGGCCCACGGATACCGCGGTGGCACTCAGCTCGCCGGCGCCGGGGTCGACATCCTTGCTGGAATATCGGTTGCGGATGTGCTGCATCGGGGTCACGACGCCGGACGGGATGCCGTGCTGGTCGGCCAACGACTGGGCGAGACCGGGCATTCCGGCGCCCCCGCCGGTCAGCCCGATGCGCTCGATCGGCGCGCCCGGGGCGCCGGTGGTGTAGAAGTGCACCGATCCGCGGATCTCGGAGTACCACGGGCGCAGGATGTCTCGGATCACCCGGGAGACCTCGTCGTCGGCGGTGATGCCGACGGTGCGCTTGGCCTCCTCGGCCTCCTCGACGGACAGGCCGATCCGGTCGGCGAGCCGTTCGGTGATCTCCTCGCTGCCGTGCCCGACGATGCGCACCACCTTGGGGGTGCCGTCGGCGTGGATGATCAGCGAGGTGAGCTGCGCCCCGACATCGATGATCATCTCGACGCCCTGGTAGCCGGAGGCGGTGGAGCGCAGCGCGGCGAACGCCGCGAGGTCCACCCGGGCCACCTGCAGCCCGGCGCGCTCCACGGCGTCCACGGCGGCCAGCACGGGCTTGCGCGGTGCGGCGATCAGCAGACCCGGAACGGTGTTCGTTCCCGGGTCTGCCGGTCCGACCGGGCAGAAGTCGATGAGTGCCTGGTCCACCGGAATAGCAATAACCTCGCGCGCCTGGTAGGGAAGGGCTGCGCGGAGCTCGGCGACGGGGAGGTCGGGCATGCTGAGGTCTCGGACAACGACCTGCTGGCTGGTGATTCCGAGGACGACCTTCCGGTCGTTGAGTTTGTGCGCATGCCACATCTCCTTGATGGCGGTGGTGACTGCGAGAGGATTGGTGACGGCGCCGAGGGTCACGGCCCCCGGGGGTAGTGGCGCCGAGCCCAAGCCGTGCACGGTGACCGAGGGCCGTCCCTCGTGGGTGCCCGGGGCCAGCACGGCGGCGCGGACGGCGGTGGCGCCGATGTCCAGGCCGATGACGTGCCCGTCGGAGTTGACCAGGCCCACCCGGTTGATGCCGTTCACGCGGTGCTTCATGGGGGTGGTCTCCTTCCGGGGCGGGTGGTGCGGGATGTGGGTGAGAGCTGGCGGTACTGGAACGTGCGAGGCGTAGCGGAAAATGCTTGTCGGTGCTGGTGGTTCTGGTGATGCTTGGGTCTGCTGGTACGGGTTACATCGGGCGGTACGACTATCGGTGACGGGGGATCACCGATCCTGCGCCGTACCGCCCGACGCCCCCCTTACCGCCGGCTACTCAGATGAGCCGGACGTATCCATGGCGAAACGATTCCGAAATCTAGCGTTCCGCCAATGCGCTCAACAGACGGACGCCGCCGCGGCGCCGACGTCGCCGCCCTTCGAACTATCGTAGTTGTACCACTGATCCCCGTGACCGCTGGCGTTCTGCGCGCAGATCTTGTACGAGGTTGTGTTATTGACGATCGTCATCTCCGTTCCGCTTGAGAGGTTAATGACGGCACCGGTTCCGCACGCACCGGAAACATCGATCGTGGCGGCTGTCCCATCCGTCGTCGTGGCATCAGGGTATACACCCTTGTCCGTAAAGCACTGCTCCGCGACCACAACCGCGTTGCGGACGTCCGACGCGGTCGCCTTGTCGTGGGAGCTCTTCTGGTAGTTCAGGTAGAGCGGAATGGCGATCGCGATCAGGACACCAATGATGACCACGACGACCAGCAACTCGATCAGGGTGAATCCTGCCTGGTCGTGATCCTGCCGGTATTTGTTGATCCGTTGTAGCGATGACATTTTGAGCCTCCCAGCTCTCAGAGGATTATCGGAGTTACGTCAACTGCCCGGGATGCCCTGGCAGTCGACGGGTCAGCCGCCGATCGAGCCGCCGGTGGTGCTGTCGTAGGTGTACGTCTTGTACTTGCTCGCGGCCGCAGCATCTGCGTGACCGGATGTATTCCAAGCCGCCATCTGGTATCCGGTCGCCGCGCTCGTGATGCTGAGCCCAGTACCGTCAGACAGCACGATCGTCACGCCGGTGCAGCCTGCCCCGCTCAGCGCGGTCGTTGCGTCCGCTCCGGTGGCGTAGGTCGCAGTGGCCAGCGTCGGGTAGTGGCCGAGATCGCCGTTGCACTGCTCCATGACCGTCACGGCGTTGCGGAGATCGGAGTCGGCAGCCTTATCATGCGAGCTCTTCTGGTAGTTCAGGTACAACGGGATCGCGATCGCAATCAGAATACCGATGATGACCACGACGACCAGCAGCTCGATCAGGGTGAACCCCTTCTCGCCCTGAGCTCGCCTGGCCCGGATGGACTGCAGAGTGGAACGCATTGTCAGCCTCCTTGGCTGTGTTCGGGCTCGGCAGGAGTGCCGATCTCGGGACCGTCGGCCGGGAGTGGCCGCGCGGGTACTGCGGTGGTGCTGGCGCTGCTCGGTACTGCTGGGCGCTACACGGCCCGGCGCCCCGAACGCCGGATATCACTGGGCCATCGTCGCGGCGAATCAGTGTCGAATGAAGCAAGGAAGAAACGATTAGACAGACAAATCGGGCTTGAAAACGGCATCTGGGAGAGTCGTCGATCAGTTCACTGGGCAATGTTCTGGTAGATGGTGAACATGGGCAGGTACAGGCAGATCACCATGGTGCCGATCACCGCGCCCAGGAGCACCACCAGCAGGGGCTCCATGGCGGAGGTCAGGGACTCGGTGGCGGTCTGCACCTCGTGGTCGTAGTAGTCGGCGAGCTTGTCGAGCATGTCGGTGATCTGGCCGGTCTCCTCGCCGACCTCCATCATCTGCACCACCATCGGCGGGAACAGCTCGTGACCCGCCAGCGGCACCGACATCGGCTGGCCGATTCGCACCGCCGTCTTCACCTCGTCCATGGCCTGGCCGATCACCGCGTTGCCGGCGGTGCCGCCCACCACGTCCAGCGCCTGCAGTACCGGCACACCGACGTGCAACAGGGTGGCGAGGTTCCGCGCCCACCGGGAAATGGCCAGCTTGGTGAACAGCGACCCGAACACCGGCAGCTTCAGCTTCAGCGAATCCACCTTCAGGTGGAACGCATCGTTGTCCCGATAGGTCTTGCGGTACAGCTTGAATCCGACGCCGACCACGATGAGGAACAGCGGCCCCGCCCACCACATGTTGTGTGACAGGGTCACCATGATCTGGGTGGGCAGCGGCAGGTTCCCACCCAGCTGGGCAAACATCTTCTCGAACACCGGCACGATGAAGATGATCACCCCGGCGCCCAGCAGCAGCGAGAAGCACAGCACGATCACCGGATACGTCATGGCGCTCTTGATCTTCGCGCGCAGGTTCGCATCCGCCTCGTACATCTTCGCGACCCGGGACAGCGCCCCGTCCAGGAAACCGCCGGTCTCCCCCGCCTTGATCATGTTGACCATCAACGACGGGAAAACCTCGGGGTGCAGCCCCATGGCCACCGACAGCGTTGCGCCGGACTGCACATCGCTGCGCACCCGGCCCAGCGCCTTGCGCAACGGCGGCTTGGCGGCCTGCTGCTCCAGGATCGCCAGGGACCGCAGCAGCGACAGGCCCGACGACGTCATGGAGGCGAACTGCCGGGAGAAGACCGCGAGATCCTTGAGCTTGACCTTGCCGCCCAGCCCGGGGATCTTCAGCTCGCGCTGCAGGCCCTGGCCGGTCGCCTGCACCGAGATTGGCACCAGCTTCTGCGACGCCAGGGTCTGCAGCGCCGCCTCCGGCGAGTCGGACTCGATGGTGCCCTTGACCGGTTTCCCGGTGGCGTCCATCGCCTTGTAGGCGAAAGTGGTGGGAGTTCGGGACGTCATAGTGGCCATGGCGCCTACACCACCCCGGCCAATCGGCTGAACTCGTTCGGGTCCTGGGCCATCTCCAGCGCGACGTGCTTGCTCACCAGCTGTTCCCGGAACCGCTGCGCGAGGTGCTGGTCGAAGCTGATCATCCCCACGTCACCGCCGGATTGCACGTAGCTGGGGATCAGGTGCACCTTGCCCTCGCGGATCAGCGACCGAATGGCCGGCGTGGACACCATCACCTCGCACACCACCACCCGTCCACCGTTCCGGCGCGGCAACAACGCCTGCGTCACCACACCTTCCAGTGCGTTGGCCAGCTGGGCACGGATCTGCTGCTGCTGCTCGTGCGGGTAGATGTCGATAAGCCGGTCGATGGTCTGGGCGGCCGACTTGGTGTGCAGGGTGGCCAGCACCAGGTGGCCGGTCTCGGCGGCGGTGATGGCCACCGAGGTGGTTTCCAGGTCGCGCAGCTCGCCGACCAGGATGATGTCCGGGTCCTGGCGCAGCACGTGCTTGAGCGCGACCGCGAAATCCGCGGTGTCGGTGCCGACCTCACGCTGGTTCACCACGCAGCTGCCGTGCTTGTGCAGGTACTCGATCGGATCCTCGATGGTGACGATGTGCCCGGAACGGGTCTTGTTGGCCACGTCCAGCAGGCTGGCCAGTGTGGTGGACTTGCCCGAGCCCGTCGGCCCCGTCACCAGCACCAAACCCCTTGGCAGCTGGGAGAACTGCTCCACCGAGTCCGGCACGCCGAGGTCGGTCAGGCTGCGGATCTTGTGCGGGATAGACCGGAAGGCGGCACCGACGGAGCCCCGCTGCCGGTACACGTTGACCCGGAAGCGGCTGACATTCGGTAGCGCGTAGGCCGAGTCGAGCTCATTCTCCGCCTGGAACCGGTCCCACTGGTCCTCGGAGAGCATCGAACGCACCAGGCGCTCGGTGTCGGCCCCGGTCAGCGGTTCGAGGCCAGCGATCGGGTGCAGGCTGCCGTCAATACGGATGCACGGGGCGATGCCCGCCGTCACGTGCAGGTCGGACCCGCCGCGCTCGACCATCGTGACCAGCAGGTCGTCGATGCCCAGAGCACCCGGTGATGCACCGTCGGCACCGCCGGACGCCGAATGGCGACCCGACATGTCGGGCAGGGCAGCGATCGTCGACACGGGTGTGTGCCTTCCAAGACTGGATGGAATGAGAAAGGTCCCCGACGTGCCCCCGACGCAGGCCCCCGTGCCGGCACCGCAGACAGTAACAGCAGCGCGAGGGGGTAGATAACCTCTGCGGGAAAAACCACCCGGTGGAATGACGGACGCTTTCCCTGTCGTGGAGGCGTTTTTCGGGCCGCGTCACGACCCGGCCGCGACGTCTCCCAGCACGCCGGCGCACGCCTATCCGCTCCGTATGCCTTATGCCGCAGCCGTTATCCTGTGCTGTCTGGGCAGCCATGGGCATCCTCACCCTGCCGCAGTAGCCTCTGCCGGGAATTCACACCCGGCCGCCCGGACCCTGGAACCGTCACGGACCGTAGTCGCTCTCGAGGCCAAGAGCGGTGCGCGCCATCACCCGAGAGGACTACGGTCCGTAACCATCGAGCATGATGACGTCGCTGCGGTGGCCCCGGCATCCCGCCCGCGGTGGGCCGCCGGTCGCGACTCCCCACTAAGCCCGAGAACCCGGCTACGCTCGTGACTCTGCGGCGGTCCTCTCGGACCGTCGCCCCGAGCCCAGGAGCCGGCATGGATCCAGCCACCCACATCTTGATGGTCGCACTGCGTACCCGCGGCATGGACGAGCAGTCGCTACAGCGCGCCGTCGACGCCGCGGAGCGCAGCGGCCGACCATTGCAGACGGTGCTCGTCGACGACCAACTCGTCACCGAATTCGAGCTCGCCTCCGCGGTCGCCGACGCCTACGGGCTGGAGGCCGTGGAGCTCTCCGCCATGACGGTGGACCCCGACATCATGGCGCTGCTGCCGCTGCCGCTCGCTCGCCGGCATCAGATAGTGCCGATCTCCGCCACCGATACCGCCGTCACCGTGGCATTGGCCGATCCGGGCAACGTGCTGGCCATCGACGACATCCGCGCCGCCACCGGACTGCAGGTGAATCCGGTCGTCGTCACCGGCTCGGACCTGGCCCGGCTGCTGGACCGATATACCCGCAGCAGCACGGATCTCGACGAAGCGGCCGCCCAGATGGCGGCCGACGACGCCGCGTCCGACGCGCTGGTCGACGTCAACGACGATGCGCCCGTGGTGCGGTTTGTCGCCACCCTGCTGGAACGGGCCATCACCGCTCGCGGCTCGGACATTCACCTGGAGCCCAGCGAGGACGACATGCGGGTCCGGTTACGCATCGACGGCGTGCTGCACGAGGTGGACACCGTCCCGCGGCGCATCCAATCCGCGCTGATCTCCCGGCTGAAAATCATGTCGGGGCTGGACATCACCGAGCGGCGCGTGCCCCAGAACGGCCGGATCACCATGGATGTCGGCGGCCGGCACGTCGATCTGCGTGCCGCGACGCTCCCGACGGTGTGGGGCGAGAAGATCGTGCTGCGCATCCTGGACACCGGCGGCATCGACCTGGACCTGCGCAAGCTCGGCTTCACCGACTACAACTACGGCCGGTTCTCGGGCAGCTTCCGCAAACCGCATGGCATGGTACTGGTGACCGGCCCCACCGGCTCCGGCAAGTCCACCACCCTGTACGCGACGCTGACCGAGATCGCCCGCCCCGAGGTGAATGTCATCACCGTGGAGGATCCGGTGGAGTATCGGATCGGCGGCATCAACCAGATCCAGGTCAACGTCAAGGCGGGCCTGACCTTCGCCGCGGTGCTGCCGGCGATCCTGCGCTCCGACCCGGATGTGGTGCTGGTCGGCGAGATCCGCGACCGGATCACCGCCCAGTTCGCCGTGGAGGCGGCACTGACCGGCCACCTGGTGCTGTCCACCCTGCACACCAACGATGCTCCGTCGGCGATGACCCGGCTGGTGGAGATGGGCATTGAGCCGTTCCTGGTGGGATCCTCGGTGGATGCGGTGCTGGCCCAGCGGCTGGTGCGACGGCTGTGTGAGTGGTGCAAGCAGCCCTACCGCCCCGAGCGGGACGAGCTCACCGCGGCCGGCTGGCCCCGGGAGACGTTGGGCGAGCCGGAGCAACTGTTCCGGGCGGTGGGCTGCCGGTCGTGCTCGAACACCGGGTATCGCGGCCGGCTGGCCGTCAACGAGGTGATGCCGGTGTCCGAGGAGATCGAGCGGCTGACCGTCAGCCACTCGCCGGCCAGCGACCTGGCGAAGGCGGCCCGGGCCGAGGGGATGGTGCCGCTGCGCGACGACGGCCTGAGCAAGGCCGGCCAGGGGCTGACCACCCTGGAAGAGGTACTGCGCGTCACCGTGTGAGTCATCCCCGAACGGGTGATGCCGTCCCCGTCAGGGTGAACTTATTCCTGCTACAGGCGCATCTGACTCACCGACTGTTACCGTCTGGCCCAGAGGCTGGCCGGGCTGGTCCGAAGTGACCAAGCGTAACCGGCCATGGATACGGACGGTGATCGCATGGCGTTCCGGTTGCGGGCCCGATCCGGTACGCCCGCACCGGGAATCCATGGAGTCATCACCGGTCTCGACCTGGGATCCACCGGAATACGCGCGGCCGTCCTCGAGGGTGCGCGCCGATCCCCCGCCGGTGCTCCGAGCCCGGTGCGACTGCTGGCCGCCGTGCTGCCCCCGGGAGCCGTCGTCGAAGGGGTGGTGCACGATCCCACGGCGGTGACGGCGGCGTTGCGGCATCTCGCGGCGGAGAACGGGCTGCGCGGGCACCGGGTAGTGCTCGGTGTTGGAACCCCGCACTTGGTGGTGCGGCCGCTGACCTTACCGGCGATGCCGGCGGACCAGCTGCGCCGCGCACTGCCGTTCCAAGCACGGGACGTGCTGCCCATCCCGGTCTCCGACGCCGTGCTGGACTTCAGCCCGCTGCCGCGGTCCGGTCCGGAGTCCGCCCCTGTTGCGGGGTCGGCGGGGCCAGGCCCGTCCGCCGGCCCGGTGCCGGGGTTGTTGACGGCGGCCCCACGAGCGGCGGTGCTCGCGGCAGTGCAGGCCGTCCAGGCGGCCGGCCTGACTGTCGCCCGGGTGGACCTGTCGCCGTTCGGGCTACTGCGATCGATCGGCTCCGCCGGCCCGGTGGTGGAGGCGTTGGTGGACATCGGATCCGACCTGACGACGATCGTGATCCACCGGCACGGGGTGCCTCACCTGGTGCGCGTCATTGCTTTTGGCGGCCGACGGTTGACCGACCGAGTCGCGGACGCGCTGGGCGTGCCGGCGGCCGGAGCCGAGGCGGCCAAGAGGGCGGTCGGCGTGCTCGGCGACAGCATGCCGGCGCTGCAGCTGCGGGACGAGCTGCGCCCGCTGCTGGCGGAGCTACGCACCTCGCTGCACTATTTCGTCGGCACCGTGGGCAGCACCGTGGACCGGGCGCTACTGACCGGCGGCACCTCGCGGCTGCCCGGCCTGCTGGACCTGCTGGCTGCCGAGCTGGGCATCGGCGTTCAGATCGGGATGCCGTTGCGACACTTGGCGGTCGGGGCTGTCGTCCGGGCCGACGCCAGGCCGTGGGGGGCAGGCGGAGCGGGCACCAGTCGTAGCGGTGACGAGGTCGGCGGGGGGCCGGCCAGCGCGGTGTCGGTGGGTCTCGCGCTGGGCATCCCCCCGGGCGCGGCGCGATCCGGGGTGGCGGCGTGAACAGGGTGTGTTGCGGCCCGCTGCGGATCGAGACCGGGCCGGCGGCCCGGGATCCGCGAGACACGGTGCCCCCGGCGGACCGGGGTGCGCAGCCGGCTCCGACACGGCGCCCGGTCTCGGTGCCGATGTTCAGCCGGCTCCGGCTCCCGCGGCAGCCGCCGGCATCATGGGTCGGCGGCATGCGTCCGAGCTCGTCCCGATAGCCGGCTGCACGCTGACGCCGGCCAGGCCGAGCGGCGCTGACCACGTCCGTCGGCGAGGCCGCACCGGCAATCCCGAATCCTCCTCGTCAACCACACGACGTCGACACGTTCAGTAACATGTCGATAACCGTCCGTATTCGTGTGGTGCCCTGCGCACCCGGGGACAAGAGGAGCGCTGTGCACATCGGCCGCGTCGTTTGCGCCGTCTCCGTGCCGCGCCAGGGGCGGCCACCGAGCGCGACGTCACCGCTCCCACGCAGGTCCGAACGACGATGGGCGCCGTGGTGACGACGCCGGAAGGCACCACGGATTCGGCACGACCCACCGTTGAACAGGTCGGGCCAAGCGGCCCTCCGATTCCATCACCGCCCGCAGCCGCCGTAGCCTCCGTGCCTGGTCCAGGCCTGGTAGCCGCACCGGGCATAGCGATCTCCGCTTCGCGCGAACCGGATGACGTGGCATCGCATGCCCGGCCCCACCACGAGGCTCCCTCGCTCGGGCGGGGCAATCGGGCATCGCGCCACTGGCCGGCACCTCTGCGCAGACGCGGCGCGGCCCAGCCCCGTGGGATGGATCCGAGCCCGGTCAATCTGTCGATCCTGCGCCGGCAACCCCTCGATGGCGACAGCGATAGTGAGAGCGACAATGCGGAGGAAGAAGAGGAGTCCTTCGACGACTCTGCCGAGATGGATGCCGCACTTTTCGATCCGGGCAGTCCCCCCTACGAGCACGAATCGGATGAGCACGAATCGGACGGGGCCGAATGGGACGGGGCCGAATGGGACGGGGCCGAATCGGACGGGGCCGAATGGGACGAGGCCGAATGGCCGGACCTCCGATTGGACGACAGCGAAGCACTGGACTCCGACGACATTGCACCTCCAACGAGAAAGCGGGCCAAACGCAACCGTGACGACAGCTCCGATGACGCGGATCTACCACGCAAGCTTCGTAAGCCTCGTCATGGCGGAATCGATCGAGCACGATCCGTCAGCTTTACCGCTGACGAGCTGGCCCAACTGCGGCTCGAACTTCGGGACGCCATCGAGGAGGCACTCGCTGAGCACACCGTCGGTCCGGTGAGCACGCTGCTCGACGTTTCCAAAGTGCTTGTCGACTTCGTCGACGCCCACCGGGAGGATCAGAGGCCCTACACGGCGCAGACCGGGCACACGCTATCCAATCTGGCGCAGTCGGTGGTCGGCCACTCCGAGTCCTATCCGGTGCTGCGTAAGGCGATCGGCGATTTGAAGCGACTCGGTGCCGCAGACAGCGCCATCATCAGGATGCTGATCGCCACCGACGTCCGGGCCTTCGACGCAGCGTTCAATGACGCTATTCTCGGCACTCGACTCGATCCGGAGCAACGCGCGTCCTATCGAGCCAAGATGTGGCGCATGGTGCAGGTCTGGTTACTGGAGGCGGCGCGCCGGCGATCCGCCGGCGTCATGAACGCGGTTAACGCGCGCATCGCGCTGGATTCCCCAACAACAACTGCCCAAGATGTATTCGGCACCCAAAACGTGATGAGTCATGAAGGTGCGTCCGGGAAGTCGCAGCAGAACAGCAAGGGCAAGGCGACGAGATATTCCAAAGAGATTCAGGTGGTGGGCAGACTGCTCGCCTACCATGGCGGCGACATTCTGCTGTTGCTGCTGCGCGATGCGATGCGCAGATTCCTCGCCGATAGCGCCCAGCTCGACGAATACGCCGAATCAAAGGCACAGTGGGATGAGGCGGCTGGGGCTCGTTCACGTAAGAACCCCACAACGCTGCCCTTGAAATTGCACGAGACACGAGGCCTGGCAAAGATTCTATTGTCGACACCGCAGCGCGACCTGACGCGCGCGTTCGTGGACTTCGTATCACAGCACTATTCCGGCGAGAAGGTCGACCAGGAGTCTCGTCCCGAGCACGACGCCGGCACGCCCTCCCGCGCCATCACCTGGTTCGACATGTGGTTGATCAACAAGGCGGCGTCAGCCGGACATCAACGCGCGCTGGACGCCCTCGACTCGAGCCTCGATGCGCCCACATCCGGCGAAGAAGACGAGCGCTCCTCGACTGATGGGTCCACGTCAGATGGGTCCGTTGAACCGGACGATGACGAGGGCTCCGACATGGAATATGACCTGGACCTGGACACCAACGAGCCCGTCACGATCATGACCAGGGGCCTGCGTCCTCCAGGGCCCGGGCACGAAGTCACGTCTGGCCGGTACGTGGCAAACCTGCGGACCGCGCGCACCATCCTGGGCGGCCAGGAGATGCTCAACGATCTGCGCATGCACAGCGATCAGCACTCGCAGCACGTCGACTTGTGGATGGACAGCTACGAAGCGGCGCTGTCGATCGTCAGCCATCTTCAGGTGTGCTTCGAGTCGCCAGACGAGTTCGCCGAGTGGGTGCGGGGGGTGCTGCTGGCAACGACCATTCCGCAGCTGGAAAAGGCGTTGGCGCGGGGCGACGAGCGGATCGGTGCCTACCTCATCCGTCGCGACCAGGCCGCAGCGCAGGTTGATGCGACGGTGACCAATAGTCCAGCCGAGGTCCGCAAGAGGATCCGGGGCCGAATCCTACGTGGAGAGTCCACCGAGCCGTTGACCAAAGACGAACGGCTGGACCTCACGTCCCGTGTCCTACGAAAGTTCTTATCCGCCGACTACCCCGAACTGACGGGTCCCGACCTGAAGACCCTGCAGCGAGCTCGCGCCACGCTCAGAGGCGTCTGGCGGGTCTATCGCGGCATCGAGACCGTGCGCGACCCGGGTGCCAGCGGCCTCAACCTCTTGGCCCTTGCAGAGGGCAGGGGATCCGGGGGTGGGCCGCTGACCATTCGGGACCTCGTGGTGACCTTCAACCTGATGAGTCCTGGCGGGGTGGCGCAGGATCCTTCACTCTCCGACGTACCGTTGCAGGAGATGGCGAAGGCCGTTCAATTCCGCGGGCCCACCTCGAGCAGAATCCGCGCGCTGCTCACCACGATCAACGGCGACGACGGCGAAGCCGCCCAGCGGGCTCGGTTGCGGTTGCGGCACCTGCTGTTCGAATTTGTCACGGATCATTTACACGGCAGCAGTCTCGACACGGATGGCGAGCCTGACGTTTCGTTCGACGGCCAACAGGGACCCGACGATGGGACGGCCGAAGAGACAGCGCTGGACGCGGTGGGTCACCGCTTCACGATCGGCCGGGCGTCGGGCGTGAACAATGCCTGTCTGATCGATACCCTGGTGCAACTGGCGAAGGGTGTTGCCCCGCAACTAACTGTGGGGCTCGACGTCGAGGAGGTGCGCGGGAACCTGGTCGATGCCGGGCTGGCCGGCGACGGTGAGATGCTCGACTTCTACGGGAACGATGGTGATGCCGTGGTGACGACCTTCACCGCGCAGTTCCAGTTCCGCGTCCAGGTCCTGGAAATTCGCGATGGGCGGGTGATCTTGCACCCCATTCGCGGCGCCCAGGGTCCTCTGCAGTACATGCTGCATCACGGGCTGCACTTCTGCCCCCTGACATTGCGGGGAGACGATCCACCCACGCAAGACGATTTCGATGCTGATTCTGACCACGGCGCTGATCTCTGACAGTGCCACCGCACTATCCCTGACGCTGGCGGCACCGGCGGGTCGACACCGTCACCCTGCTCTAGTCTCCCCCGACGAGGCGGGATACAGAATCGCACCGCCCCCCGCATCGGCCGCCGGCGCGTTGCTCCCCGTCTGCGCTCCCGATGCCCGAGTGGCGTGTTCGACGCTGACGCCGATCCCGCTGGAGCGCAGCAACAGGGTGGCCGAGCCTCCTGCACCGGACCGGCGCCCGCCGACCCGCACGTCGAGTTCCCGGTCCCGCAGCCGCCCGTGCCCCTGGCCGATCCCCGACCAGCGCACGTCCGTCACCGTCAGGGTCAGATCGGCGCCGGGCCAGCGACCCATCACCAACAGGACCGCGCCCTGCTGCCGCAACCGCCCGGTCAACACCCGTTGCCGGGCCGGCGGTAGGTTCGCCGGAGGCACGGTGGCGATCACGTCCACCCCGTCGATCAGTACCGAGATCACCTGCAGCACATCAGGTCCGGGGTCGGGGATCAAGCCCAGCCGGCCCAGATCCACGCCCATCTCGGCGGCCGCCAGCACCCCAAGCCGGGGCATGCCCACCACGGCCGCCCAGATATCGGGTGGGGCGGCCAGCAGCGACAGCAACAGGCTGGTGGCGCCGCCGGCGGAGGCGGTGCTGGCCAGGCCGACCACGCTGCCCCGCGGGATGCCGCGCTGCGGCAGCACCTCGGCCAGCGGACCGGGCGCGGCCAGTACCCCGGTCAGCGGACCGGACGCCCCCAGCACCTCCGACGCCGGACCGGACGCTCCCAACACCCCAGACGCCGGCGAGCCGCCGGCCACGCGCTGCGCATCCAGGGCCCCGTCACCGCTGGAGGCCCCGGCACCGCCCGAGGCGTCGACCCAGCCCGGTCCACTTCCCCCGTCCATGGCGCCTAGTCGGCGGCGCAGGTCGGCCACCACCTCCGAGCGCTCCCGATCGCGCGCCGAGGCCCCTGCACGCGGCTCCGCCGACCTTCTACCGAACACGGGTTCGACTGTAATCATCGCGCGCCGACCTGTCGAGCCCGTCACCGCTCGTCGATGTCGTACACACGCACCGCCGGGCACCCCCGACCAGCACGGCACCGGTCAGACGGTGCGTAACCAGTTCTCCAGCAGCGCCGCCCCCGCGTCACCGGACTTCTCCGGGTGGAACTGGGTGGCCCACAGCGGGCCGTTCTCCACCGCCGCCACGAATGCATCGCCGCCGTGCTCGGCCCAGCTGACCACCGGCGGGCGCAGCGGCCCGGTCTCGGCCAACTCCCAGGCGCGCGCCGCGTAGGAGTGCACGAAGTAGAACCGGGTCGCCGGATCAAGGCCGGCGAACAGCGCCGAACCCTCCCCCACGCCCACGGTGTTCCATCCCATGTGCGGCACGATCGGCGCCTGCAGTCGCTCCACCGTGCCGGGCCATTCGCCGATGCCATCGGTGCGCTGCCCGTGCTCGACTCCGGTGGCGAAGAGCACCTGCATGCCCACGCAGATGCCCAGCACCGGACGGGATCCGGCCAGCCGGCGGCCGATGATTCGATCCCCGTGTACCGCCCGGATGCCGGCCATGCAGGCGGCGAACGCACCCACCCCCGGAACGACCAGCCCATCGGCGTCCAGCGCCGCGCCGAAATCGGCGGTGACGTGCACGTCGGCACCCACCCGCTGCAGGGCGCGCCGGGCCGAGGCCAGATTGCCCGACCCGTAATCCAGCACCACGACCCGCTTCACCGCGACATCTCCTGTGTCGGCTCCTGTGTCGGCTCCTGTATCGGCGCAGTACTCGCCGAGCCTCGCGCGCTCATGAGGCCGGGAGTAGCCAGAGGACCCCGGCGCCCACCAGCAGCACCGCGAGCACGATCAGCACGATGGCGGCGCCGCGATGGTCGGTGCGCCACATGGACACCGCGCCCGCGCCAAAGAAACCCGCCAGCGGGAACAGCAGGTAGGGAACCCAGCTCATCTGCGCCCCCTTCGTTCGCTCCGCGCTCCGCAGCGCGGGCCTGCCACTGCGTGACGACGGCCCAGCGCCGCTCCGGCGTCGCTCACAACATCCCTTTGGTGGAAGGCACGCCGCTGACCCGTGGGTCGGGCTCGATCGCCGCGCGCAGGGCCCGGGCCACCGCCTTGTACTGCGCCTCGCAGACGTGGTGCGGGTCGCGCCCGTAGAGCACCCGCACATGCAGCGCGATGCGCGCGTGGAAGGCCAGCGAGTCGAACACGTGCCGGTTGAGCACCACCGGATAGCTGCCGCCGACGGTGAAGCCCAGCACCGAATCCGGCTCCCCGGTGTGCACGCAATACGGCCGGCCGGAGACGTCGATCGCGGCATGCGCCAGGGTCTCGTCCATCGGGATGAAGGCATCGCCGAACCGGCGGATCCCCGCCTTATCGCCCAGCGCCTGCCCGATCGCCTGGCCCAGCACGATCGCGGTGTCTTCCACCGTGTGGTGCGCGTCGATGTCGGTGTCGCCGGATGCTCGCACCGACAGATCGAGCCGGGAGTGCACCCCGAACGCGGTCAGCATGTGATCGAAGAACCGTACACCGGTGGCGATCTCGACCTGGCCGGTGCCGTCCAGGTCCAGTTCGACCAGCACGGACGACTCGCTGGTGGTGCGTTCGATCCGGGCGGTGCGCGATCCGCGACGGTCGGCGTCGGCGGCGGTCGGCGTCATCGTTCCTCCTCGGTGTGGCCGGCCGGCCGGGGGCAGGCGGCCAGGAATGCGTCATTGTCCCCCGGGGTGCCGATGGTGACGCGCAGGTAGCCCGGGATCCCGACGTCGCGCAGCAGCACCCCGCGGTCCCGGAACACCCGCCAGGCGGCCGGAGCATCGCCGAACGGCCCGAACAGCAGGAAGTTCGCATCCGAGGCGACGACGGTGAACCCGGTGCGCCGCAAGGCCTCCGCGGTGCGCTCCCGCTCGGCGACCAGGGCGGCCACCGAGGCGAGGGTGTCGTCGGCATGGCGCAGCGCCGCGCGGGCCGCGGCCTGGGTGAGCGCGGACAGGTGATACGGCAGCCGGACCAGCGCCAGTGCGTCGACCACGGCGGGCGCCGCGGCCAGGTAACCGAGCCGGCCACCGGCGAACGCGAACGCCTTGCTCATGGTGCGGCACACCACGAGTCGCTCCGGGAACTCGTCGATCAGCGAGACGGCGCTGACACTCCCGCACACCGCCGCGAACTCGGCGTACGCCTCGTCCACGATCACCATGCCGGAGGCGGCCGAGGCCAGTTCCCGGACCTCGTCGACGCTCAGCGCGCCGCCGGTGGGATTGTTCGGGCTGGTGACGAACAGCAGGTCCGGGCGGTGTTCCCGGACGACGGCGGCGGCGGCCGGCACATCCAGGCCGAAGTCTTCCCGGCGCGGCGCCGAGAGCCACTCGGTGCGGGTGCCGGAGGCGATGATCGGGTGCATGGAATAGGACGGCTCGAACCCCAGCGCGGTGCGGCCCGGGCCACCGAAGGCCTGCAACAGTTGCAGCAGGATCTCGTTGGATCCGTTGGCTGCCCACACGTTGGCGGCGGTGACGGGGATCCCGGTGCTGCGCGCGAGGTATCCGGCCAGGTCGGTGCGCAGCGCGACGGCATCCCGGTCCGGGTACCGGTTCAGGGTCTGCGCGGCCCGCCGGACCGAGGCGCTCAGGTCGGCCACCAGCGCGCCCGAGGGTGGGTGCGGGTTCTCGTTGGTGTTCACCCGGACCGGCAGGTCCAGTTGCGGGGCGCCGTAGGGGGACTTGCCGCGCAGGTCGTCCCGCAGCGGCAGGTCGGCCAGGGCAACCCCGGCGCCGGGAGCAGGTCCGTCACCGGCCTCCGCTGCCACCGGCCCGCCGGCACCGTTCGCGGATTCCCGACACGGCTTTCCGGCCGAATCGGCACCGGAACCGTGTTCCGGATCCGCGGGTATCGGGGGCGCGGACATCGAGGTCGCCGCGTCGGGGCCGGCGCCCCGGGGCACATCGGGATCCGCCAGCCGGGCCGTGACCGCCTCGCCGTGCGCGGGCAGGTTCTCCGCGCCGCTCAGCGTGCCGATCGCGTCGGCCACCGCGGCCAGCGCGGGCCGGTCGTACTCGATCACCTGCACCGACTTGAGGAACGTGGTGGTGTTCAGGCCGGCCGAAAACCGTGCGCTGCCGGAGGTGGGCAGCACGTGGTTGGAGCCCGCGCAGTAGTCGCCCAGCGACACCGGGGAATACGGCCCGACGAAGATCGCGCCCGCGTTGCTGATCCGACTCGCCACCGCCGGGGCGTCGACGGTCTGGATCTCCAGGTGCTCGGCGGCATACGCGTCGGCGACGGCGATCGCACCGGCCAGGCTGTCGACCAGCACCACGGCGGACTGCGGCCCGGTCAGCGCGGCGCGCACCCGGTCCGCGTGCCGGGTGGCGGCAACCATGCCGGGCAGCAGCGCGTCGACCGCGTCGGCGAGCCTGGCCGAGGGGGTGATCAGGACGCTGGCGGCGTTCGGGTCGTGCTCGGCCTGCGAGATCAGATCGACGGCCACGTACCGCGGATCGGCGGAATCGTCTGCCAGCACGGCAATCTCGGTCGGCCCGGCCTCGGAGTCGATCGCGACGATGCCGCGCAGTGCGCGCTTGGCGGCCGTGACGAACACGTTGCCGGGGCCGGTGATCACGTCCACCGGTTCGACGGTCTCGGCGTGCCGATCGGGCGCGCCGCTGGATGCCGCCTCACCGCTGGTCGGTGCGCTTGCCGATACCTCGTCACCGATATTCGGCGCGCTGCCGTAGGCCAGCAGCGCGATGCCCTGGGCGCCGCCGGCCGCATAGACCTCGGTGACCTCCAGCAACTCGCACGCAGCCAATACCGTGGCGTCCGGCCAACCGTCACCTCCCCGCTGCGGCGGAGAGGTGACGGCGATCTCGGCGACGCCCGCGACCTGCGCCGGCACCACGTTCATGATCACGCTGGACGGGTACAGCGCCAGTCCGCCCGGCACATACAGCCCGACCCGGCGCACCGGAACCCAGCGCTGCGTCACCGTCGCGCCGGGCGCTAGGACGGTGCTGGTCTCGACCGGAAGCTGCGCGGCGTGCCCCCGCCGGGCCCGGTCCATCGACTCCAGCAGCGCCGCCCGCAGCGCCGGGTCCAGCTCCCGGGCGGCCCGGGCGATCACCTCGGCGGGCACTCGCACCGTCGGCGGGCGCACCCCGTCGAAGCGCTCCCCGGCATCCAGCACCGCGGCGGCGCCGCGAGCCCGCACGTCGGCCAGGATCGGGGCGACCGCCTCGTCCGCCGCATGGGCGGTGCCGGTCGCGCGGGGCAGCACATCGCGCAGGCCGGCAGGGGCGCCGACCGCACCGGTCAGGTCGATTCGTCGCAGCATCTGGCTCGGTCCGGGTAGGGGGCGGGGTTACCGAGAAAGAGTAGAGCCCACCTCCGCCGGGCCGGTGTGCAGCCCGAGCCCGGCCGTACCGTCGACCTCCGTCTCCGCGTTCGCGTCGGTGACCGTGCCGGTGCCCGTGGCCGCTCCCGTGCCGGTGTCTACGGCGGTGTCTGCGGCGATATCTGCGGCGATATCGAGACCGATGTCCAGCGCCGGCGCGGAGTGAGTGAGCGCGCCGACGGCCAGGAAGTCCACTCCGGTCGCGGCCACCTCGGCGGCCCGCTCCAAGCTCAGCCCGCCGGAGGACTCCAACAGCACGCCGGGGTATCCGGCGCGGGTCAGCCGGACCGCCGCGGCGGTCTGCTCGGTGTCGAAGTTGTCCAGCAGGATCGACCCGGCGCCGGCGGCCAACGCCTCGGCCAGCTGGTCCAGCTCGTCGACCTCGACCTGCATTGGCAGGTCGGGCCGCGCTGCGCGGACCGCGTGGATCGCGGCCGTCACGGAGCCCGCCGCCGCGACGTGATTGTCCTTGATCAGCACCGCATCACCCAGGCCCATCCGGTGGTTGGTCCCGCCACCGCAGCGCACCGCGTACTTCTGCAGGGTCCGCAGGCCCGGGACGGTCTTGCGGGTGTCCCGGACACGGGCCCCCGTGCCGGCTACCGCCTGCACCCACCGGTGCGTCACGGTCGCGACGCCGGAGAGCTGGCACAGCAGGTTCAGCGCGGTCCGCTCGGCGGTCAGCATGGCGGTGACGGGGCCGCGGATGCGCAGCGCGGGGGCGCCGGGGCGCAGGGTGGCGCCGTCCGGCAGGCCGTCCAGCACCGTGAACGGCGAGCTGCCGAGAGCGGCGGTGACAGTGTCCAGCACGGCGCGCGCCACGGGTCCGCCGGCCAGCACTCCGGCGGAACGTGGGGTGAAGGACGCCTCGGCGATGGTGCCGGCCGGCACGGTGGCGGCGGTGGTGGCGTCGTCGCCGAAGGCGAGGTCCTCGGCGAGCGCTCGCCCGACCACGGCGGCGACCTGCGCGGCGTCCAGGCCGGCGTCGTGCAGCGCGGCGCGGGTGTCGGCCGTCCAGACGGCGGGGTCGGCGAAGCGGGCGAGTTCCGGACCCGACAGGTCGCGGCGTTCGGGGGTCACACTTCTGGTCGGGGCCTCGGTAGGTGTGTGCTCGGTGGCCGGGGCCCGGGTGCTCGAACTCGCGCCAGTCACTGCGTGGCTGGTCGCGCGCTCGCTGACCGGACCCGTCCCCGTCGGGCCGTCGGTGGCCGTGCCAATGATCGCTGTCGGGGTCGGCATGGCGACCTCCTTAGTTTTCGTCCTATAGTCGATAACGACTCCTATGGTAGCAGCGGGAAGGGTGCGGACGGCGTGAGAACGATCACCGAGGTGCTGGCGGCAGTGTTCACGGTGCGCCCGGGCGCGCCCGGCGACCCGGCGCTGCATGTGTTGCTGTGGCGCCGCGCCCTGGACCCGGACGCGGGGCGCTGGGCGCTGCCCGGCGGCACCATCGGCGGCGACGAGGACGTCGAGGCATCGATGGCCCGACAGCTCGCTCAGAAGGTGGAGCTGTCCAGGGTGGCGCACCTGGAGCAGCTCGGAGTGTTCTCCGATCCGGCCCGGGTCCCGGCAGTGCGGGCGGTCGCGGTCGCGTTCCTCGGTCTGGTGCCGACCGATGTGGATCCCGAGCTGCCCAGCGATACCGCCTGGCACCCGGTGGACGCGCTCCCGGCGACCGCGCTGGATCACGGCGCGATCGTGCTCCGGGGGCTGGATCGGTTGCGCGCCAAGCTGTCCTACACCAGCATCGCGTTCGCGTTGAGCCCTGCGGAATTCACCATCGCCGAGCTCCGGCGGATCTACGCCGCGGTGCTGGGGCACGACGTGGATCCCACGAACCTGCAGCGGGTGCTGTCTCGGCGCGGGGTGCTGCTGTCCACCGGGCGCACCGCCCCGTCGGGGTCGGCGGGCGGGCGTCCGCCGGCGGTGTTCCGCTTCGCCGAACGGACCCTGCAGGTGACGGACCCGTTCGCGGCCTTCCGCCCGCCGGGCGCATGACGGCTCTACTCCCGCGCGCTGATCAACTCGGCCAGATTGTGACGAGAGTGACGGGAGTAGCCGAGTCCGTACGCGGCTGCCCGACACACGCGGCCGCCCCAGAGACACGCCGCGGTTCCGGGCTGTGAGTCCCCGACAAACCGGCGGTGCCGGGTCTGAACACCACCACGAGGCCGTGGCCGCAAACGCGCCGTAACGTCGCAGTCGTGCTGGAACAACCGATGTACGCCATCGACGACGACCGGGTGGTCGAGCTCATCCGCGCCAACCCGTGGGCCCTGCTGATCAGCGAGCCGGACCACCCGGGCGGCGACCCGGTGATCAGCCACCTGCCGGTGCTGCAGGATCCGGACGCGACGGGTCCGGTGATCCTCTCGCACGTCGCCAACGACGACGCCGGGTTCCACGGGCTGGGCACCCGGCGGGCCACGGTCGTCGTCCAGGGCGCACACGGCTACATCACCCCGGTCTGGTACCGGGCGACGCCGTACGTGCCGAGCTGGGATTTCCTGGTGGCACACCTGCACGGCACGCCGGAGCTGCTGTCCGCCGAACAGACCTACCGGGTGCTCGACCTGACGTGCCAGCGCATGGAGTCCGAGCGAGACCCGTCCTGGCAGCTGTCCTCGGTGACGGAGTACGCGCAGCGGATCGCGCCATGGGTGACGGGGTTTCGGCTGGTGCCCGACCGGATCGTGGGCAAGGCCAAGATGAGCCAGGACAAGCCGCCGGAAATCATCGAGCGCATCGTCGAGGCGCTGCGCACCGACCCGTTCCACGCCAACCCGGCGCTGGCCGAGGAGGTACTCCGGGCGAATCCGGGCGAGCCGCGCTGATCACATCGGCTCACGCCTACGAACTCGGCCGGTTTGTGACGGGTGTGACGGGGGTGGCCGAGTTGGGACGCGGCTGTCGCGTTGATAAGCGCGGTCACAGAGCGGCGGCGCGAGATCGGCGTTCGGCCAGCGCCGCCTGATCGGCCAGCGCGCTGCGCGCCACGTCGGGTAGCACGTCGTCGGCGGCCAACTCCCACACCCGGGCGACGACCCCGGCGCCCAGCGGATACTCCGGCAGGCACCACCGGGCCAAGCGCATCGCCCGAGCCGGTCCACCGGCCTCGAGTGCGCCCGGCAACCGATCGAGCAGCTCGTCCACCAGCGGGGCGAGCAGCTCATGCTGATGCGGCTGCCACAGCGCGACCGCCAGCATGGGCAGCGCCCCGATCGGCACCGCGTCGGTGGACAGCAACGCGTCCAGCGCGGTCCGCTTGGCATGCACGCTGCCGACCGCCGCCCGGGCCACCGTCGCCGACCGGTCGGCATCCGGATCGGGATCCCGAGCGCGTTCGGCCGCGATCTGGGCCTCCCCGACCGCACCGAGCGCCACCAGCCGGGTGAGCGCCTGCCAGCGCAGCGCCTGGGGCGCGTCCGTGCCGGCCAGCAGCCCGGCGAGCGCATCGGTCTGCTCCGGTGTGACGGCGGAGCGCGCGACGCCCTGCCAGCCGGCCAGCCAGTGCGGCGAACCAACCGTCGCGCGTGCGGCGACCTCCCGGCAGGCCGCGCAGAGCACCGAGAACGCGGCGGTCCGCCGATCGTGCGCGGTGAACCCACCGGCCGCCTCCACCGCCTGATCGATCGTCGAAACCAGCGCCGCGTCGTGCGGTTCGGTGATCACCATGGCGGCTAGTGCGGTCACCGCGGCGGGGCCGTCCAGGTCCGCGGTGAACACCATGTCCGACACCAGGTTTCGCACGGTATCCCGGCTGCCCGGAGCCGTCAGGGTGTTCCCGTGATCCAGCAGCGCCCGCAGCGAGCTCGGGTCCGGCCGGCACGCCAGGTAGGCCCCGAGCCCGTCGCCCGGCAGCAGCACCTCGTGCCGGGGCGGCGCGGGGACCAGCGGGGTGCGCGCACCGTGCACCTGCGCCCAGATCTCCCCCACCGCCACCAGTCCCGCCTCCGTCGATCGGTACCGGCCAATCCGCAGCCGGTGCCGGCGCAGCACAGCCCCGGCACCGGTAGGATTCGGCGGCGGGGCGACGCGGTCGGCGGTCTGGACCAGCACCGCACCGCCGGATCCGCGATGCACGCGCACCGTGTTCACCCCCGCGCTGCGGAGCCACTGCGTCGCCCACTGCGAGACATCGACCTCGGTAGCCCGGTCCAGCTCGCCGAGCAGCGCGTCGATGCCCACGGATCCCCAGGCATGCCGAGCAAGGTAGCCGCGCAGCCCCGCCAAGAATGCGTCCTCGCCGATCAGGTCGACCAGCTGCGCCAGCAGGCACGCGCCCTTGGCGTAGGTGATCGCGTCGAAATTAGCTGCCACGGCCTGCATGTCGGGCACCGCCCGGCTGACCGGGTGGGTGCTGGGCAGCCGGTCCGCGCGGAGCGCCGTCGCCAAGTGCGTGGCATGTCCCCGGGTACTCCCGCCAGCCAGTGGCGCGAAACTGCGCAGCGCCCAGACCGCGGCCCAGTCGGCGAACGACTCGGACAACCACAGGTCATCCCACCAGCGGGGCGTCACCAGGTCCCCGAACCACTGGTGGCTGAGCTCGTGCAGTAGCACCAGGGCGCGCCGGACCCGTTGCGCGACCGACGGTTCGGAGCGGTAGAGCACCGCATCGTTCCAGGTGATGCAGCCCAGGTTCTCCATCGCGCCCGGTTGATCGGGCAGGAACACCTGGTGGTAGCTGCCCAACGGGTAGGGCACGCCGAAGGCCCCGGAAAACGCATCCAGCCCGTGCGCGGTGAGGGCGAACAGGTCCGGGGCGGCGACGCGCAGGTCGGCGGCCAGGCTCGCCCGCGCGTGCAGTCCCAGGGTCACGCCGCCATGCCGCCCCATCACGGAGGCGAACGGGCCGGCACACAGCACGACCAGGTAGACCGGGATCGGAGGCGTCGGCGCGAACACGGTGCGGCGCACCCTCCCGCACCCGGCGGAGTCGTGTGGTCCAGCGCGCGGCCCAGCGCCCGCTGGACCACACGACTCGGGGGGCGGAGGCGGAGCCGGTGACGTGGTGGACAGGCAGGTCCACTCGGCAGGCGCCGTCACCTCCAGCCGGATCACGCCACGCAGGTCGGGCTGGTCGAAGCAGGCGAACATCCGGCGGGCGTCGAACGGCTGGAACTGCGTCCACGCGTACACGGCACCGTCCGCGGCATCGACGGTGCGGCACAGCCCGGCCGCCGCGGTGCCGGCGGTGTGCACGGAGGTAACGGCGACGGTGTTGCGGGCGGCCGGATCGGGGATCAGCAGCCGTTCCGGGCCCCGCACGGATGCCGAATCAAGCTCGGATCCGTTGTGGCGCACCGAGAGTACCCGGTCGGCGATCAGGTCCAACCACAGCGGGGTGCCGGGCCTGGTGCAATCGAAGTCGATCTCGGTGGTCGTGCTGAAGGTGCCGTTCGCGGCGAACGCGGACAGGTCGACCTGCACCCGATAGCCGACGGATTCGATCACCGATCCGCGGGCGGCCGCCTCGGCCGCGGTCAGGCCGGTGGCCAGTCGCGGATCGGATCCGGCCTCCTCCGTCGCGACCGCACCGGCCGCCCCGGCCGGACCGGTTGCTGGTGTCACGGGTGCCGCTCGTCGGCGCCGCCGGACGCCCCCGGGTGATGGCAGGCGGCCAGGTGCGACGGTGACGATTCCTGTGCCTGCAGACCCGGCTCGGTCTGGGCGCAGATCTCGGTGGCCCGCCAGCACCGAGTGCGAAACCGGCAGCCGGACGGCAGCGCGATCGGGCTGGGAGTCTCGCCGGCAAGCAGTCGCCGGCCGAAGTGCGGGCGGGCCGCCGGGTCGGGTTCCGGGATCGCCGACAGCAGCGCCATGGTGAACGGGTGCGCGGGGGTGCCGAACACTTCGTCGTGGGTGCCACGTTCCACGATGCGACCCAGGTACATCACGGCAATCTCGTCGGACACGTGCGCCACCACCCCGAGGTCGTGGGCGATAAACACGTAGGACAGGCCAAGCTCATCTTGCAGGTCGGTGAGCAGGTTGACGATCTGCGCCTGCACCGACATGTCCAGGGCGGAAACCGGCTCGTCCAGCACCAGGATCGACGGCTGCAGCGCCAGCGCGCGAGCAATCCCGACCCGCTGGCGCTGCCCGCCGGATAGCTGGTGCGGCAGTCGGTCGGCGAACCCCGAGGCCAGCCCCACCATGTCCAGCAGCTCCGCGATGCGGGCGGCCCGGCGTCGGCGCGGCACCAGCTCCGGGTGGATGGACAGTGGTTCGGCCACCAGGTCGGCTACCGTCAGCCGCGGGTCCAGCGACGTGTAGGGATCCTGGAAGACCAATTGGATGTCCCGCCGGGCCCGGCGCAGCCGGGAGCCGGTCAGGGCGTGCATGGGTTTGCCCACTACCTCGATGGTGCCGGCGGTCGGTCTCTCCACCGCGACGAGCAACTTGGCGACGGTGGACTTGCCGCTGCCCGATTCCCCGACCAGGCCCAGGGTCTGGCCCCGCCGGAGGGTCAGCGACACCCCGTCCACGGCCGTCAGAGTGCCGCGGCCACCGCCACCCAGGGCGCCGCGGATCGGGTAGGTCTTGACCAGGTCCGCGACCCGCAGCACCACCTCGCCCGGCCCGGGAGCGGGGGTGCCCGATCGCAGTGCCGCCGTCACGACTGCGCCCCGGGCGTCAACAGGTGGCAGGCGGCCATCCGCTCTCCTGAACCGGGGGCGCCACCGGCGTCGGAGGCGAGACCGCCGGCCTCGTCACCGATCTCGGCACGCGGGCTGCTGGTCTCGTCACCGATCCGGGCGTCCAGCCCGCCGGCCTCGTCACCGATCGAACCCGGCAGCGGACCACGCCACCGCACCACGGGGGGCCGCGTTCCGCACACCGGCATCGCCTGCGGGCAGCGGGACCGGAACGGGCAGCCGCTCGGCGTGGCGGACGGATCCGGCGGGCTGCCCGCGATCGCCGGCAGCCGCTGTCCACGCAGCTCCGGCCGGGGGATCGAGCCGAGCAGCGCGCGGGTGTAGGGATGCGCCGGTGTGCCGAACACCTCGGAGGCGCTGCCTTGTTCCACGATCCGGCCGGCATACATCACGGCGATCTCGTCGGCGGTATTGGCGACCACCCCCATGTCATGGGTGATCATCACCAGCCCCATGTTCCGCTGGGTCTGCAGGTCGGCCAGCAGGCGCAGGATCTGCGCCTGGATGGTGACGTCCAGCGCCGTGGTCGGCTCGTCGGCAATCAGCACCTCGGGGTCCCGGGCCAGCGCCATGGCGATCATCACCCGCTGCCGCATGCCGCCGGAGAACTCATGCGGGAACGCCCCCACCCGAGCCCGGGCGGCCGGAATGCCCACCTGGTCCATCAACTCGACGGCCCGGCGGCGACCCTCGGCGCGCGACATGCCGCCCTTGCGCCGGCAGCCCTCCACGATCTGATACCCGACCGGCAGCACCGGATTCAGCGCCGACAGCGCGTCCTGGAACACCATCGCCACCCGCGCCCCGCGGGCGGCGCGACGGACCGACTCCCGCGCCCGCACCAGGTCGACACCGGCCAGCCGGATCGACCCGCCGACGATGCTGGCGGTGCGTGGCAGGATCCCCATGATCGCCCGCGCCGTCACCGATTTGCCGGAACCGGACTCCCCCACCACCGCCAGCGTGCGGCCGCGGTGCACCTGGTAGTCCACCCCGTCCAGCACCGTCACCGGCCCCCGGGCGGTACGGAACTGCACCCGCAGGCCGGCGACCTCCAGCAGCGGCGGATCCGCCTGCCGCACGGCCACATCCGCCCGCGGTTCCACCGTCCCGGTCACGACGTCATCATCCAGCGTCACGTGCGGCTCATCCCTTGGCCCTCGGGTCCAGGTGGTCCCGCAGCGCGTCGCCCAGCAGCACCCAGGCGAGCACCGTCACCGACAGGAACAGAGACGGGAAGATCAACAGGTGTAGCTCGGTGGTGAAGTAGCGCTGCGCGATGTTCAGCTGCACACCCCAGGAGATGGTCGGCGCCTTCAGCCCGACCCCGAGGAAGGTCAGCCCGGCCTCGGCGGTGATGATGCCGCCGACGGTCAGGCTCAGCACCGCCGCCAGCGGCCCCATCGAGTTCGGGACCACGTGCCGCAGCAGAATGCGCAGCGTGGAGGCGCCCATCTCCTTGGCGGCGGTGACGTATTCCAGGCTGGAGGTGGACAGCACCGAGGCGCGGGCGATCCGGGTCAGGGGCGGCCAGGAGAACAGCGCCAGCACCGCGGACACCGTCACCACGTTCCGTGCCGTGATGGTGTTCAGCAGGATGATCATGCCGACCAGTGCCGGGAAGCCGAAGAAGACGTCCATCAGGCGACTGATCACCGCGTCCACCCAGCCGCGGTAGTAGCCGGCCAACGCGCCCAGCACCACGCTGATCACCAGCGCCGCGGCGGTGACCAGCAGCGCGATCAGCAACGACGCCCTGGTGCCATACACCACGTTGGCGTACAGATCGCAGCCCTGGATGTCGAAGCCGAAGGGATGCCCCGCCTCCGGGGACGCCCCCGACTTGATCAGGTCGCACACCCGCGGGTCACCGTGCCCGAACCAGCCGGCGAACAGGCCCGGTGCCAACGCGATCAGGCAGATCAGCAGGACCAGGGTCAGCGGGGCCAGCACCCGTGGCCGATGCAGCATCGCCCACCGGCGCCGCCGCGGCGCGACCGGTGGTACCGGTTCGGCCGGCACCGCCGATTCCGGCACCGGTTCCAGGAGGTGGGTGGGGGCGTCAGGCAAGGCGGATCCTCGGGTCCAGCACGCCGTACAGCAGGTCGACGAGCAGGTTGAGCAGCAAGAACACCAGGATCATCAACGTGCCGATGCCCACCACGGTGGCCCCGTTGTGCTGGGCGATGCCCTGGAAGATGGCGAATCCGAGCCCCGGCATGTTGAAGATGCCCTCGATCAGCACGCTGCCGGACAGCAGATAGCCCAGCGAGTAGCCCAGCACCGACGCGACCGGCACCAGCGAGGTACGCAGCACGTGCCGCACCACCACCGTGCGGCGGTCCAGGCCCTTGGCGACGGCGGTGTCCACGAAGTCGCTGCGCAGGTTGTCCATCACGCTGGCCCGGGTGAGCCGGGCGATCTCGGGCACCAGGAACACCGCCAGCACCCCGCCCGGCAGCAGGTAGGACAGCGGCCAGCCGTCGGCCACCCCGGACGGCGGCAGCAGCCCCCACTTCACCGCGAACAGCACCTTGACCACGTAGGCGATCACGAAGTACGGCACCCCCAGCAGCACCGTGGTGATGGCCAGCGTGCCGGTGTCCACCGCCCCACCGGACCGGATGCCGGACAGCGTGCCCAGCAGGACCCCGATCACGCCGCCGCCGACCCAGGCGGTCAGCGCCAGCTTCATCGTCACCGGCCAGCTCGCGGCGATCAGATCGCCCACCGCCCGGCCGTTGAGGTCGGTGCCGAAGTCCCCGGTCAGCAGGCGCCGCATGTACTGCAGGTACTGCACCACCAGCGGATCGTCCAGGTGGTACTTGGCCCGGATGGCGGCGGCCACGGCGGGCGGGATCGGCTGTCCCGGGCCGGCAATCGCCTGTACCGGGTCCCCGGGCAGCGCGTAGACCGCCAGGAAGATCAGGAAGGTGGTGCCCAGCAGCACCGGGATCATCGCACCGATGCGTCGCAGCACGTAGTGCCACAGCACTGACGCAGACTCCTTCCCGTCCGGCGGTCCCGGGACCCGATGGGTGCCCAGGCCCCGCTCAGACCACCAGCACCGCCCGGACGACGAACACCCGCCCAGGCGCCGACCTCACGCCCGGGCGGGCCGCCGGGTCAGCCGCCGACCACCACCGCGGCCAGATCCGCGCCGCCGAGCAGCTCGGGCTGCACGTGGGAGAGGTTCTTCGCGTGCAGCAGCCCGCCCACCGGGTAGTACAGCGGAGCGATGGGCAGGTCCGCCAGTGCCGCCTTGGACGCCTCTTGCACCTTCTGGGTGAACGCGGCGTCGCTGGAGGCCTTCATCGCCTCATCCAGCAGCGCGGTGACCTTGTCGCTGGAGTACGCGCTGGCATTGAGCACGCCCGGGGTGAACAGCGCGGACACCTCGCCGTACAGGTGCGCAATGTTGGTGCCGCTGTACAGCAGGAACGCGCCCTTGAGGCTCTTGTCGGCGAAGTTCTTGTACAGCTGGTCCACCGGCTGCGTTTGCGCGCTGGCGTCGATGCCGAGGTTGGTGCGCAGCTGGTTGGCGATCGCCCCCATCACCGCCTCGTTGGTCGGATCGCTGTAGCTGTACAGGGTCAGTGGGCCGGACCAGCCACCCGCCTCGGCGAGCAGCGACTTGGCCTTCGCGACATCCAACGTGCAGTACTGGCAGTCGGTCTGGCCGCCGCCCGGCAGGCTGGCCGGTGCCACGCCCTGCGCCGCCGTGGCGTTGCCCTTGAGCAGCGCGTCAATGATCGTCTGCCGGTCGATGGCCAGCGACAGCGCCTCGCGCACCTTGATGTTGTCGAATCGGGAATCCCAGGTCGGGAAGCCGAGGTACACCACGGCCGGGTAGTTGACGTCCACCACCTGGTCCCCGTATTGGGCCTTGGCCTGGGTGAGGTCGTTGCCGTCGATCAGCGCGAGATCGATGGCACCGGCCTGGAAGTCGGTGTAGATGGCCGTCGAATCCTGGTAGGACTTGATGGTGATCGACTCGGCGTGCGCGGGATCGGCGCCGATGTAGTTCGGGTTGGGCTTGAGAACCACCTGCTGCGCGCCCGCCTTCATCCCGCCGTCGGTCACCATGTAGGGGCCGTTACCGATGGGGTTCAGGTCGAACGCGGCGAAGTCCTTGGCGGCCTCGGTCGGGATCGGGGCGAACGTGGACCCCGACAACCGGCTGGGGAACAAGGCGTTCGCACTGGCCAGCGTCACCTTCAGGTGCAGCTTGTCGACCACCTGCACGCCGGAGAGCGTGGTGGCCGTCGGATCGCCCTTGGCCGGGTTCATGTCGGTGTAGCCGGCGAAGATCGACATGTCGGGGTTGCCGGTCATGGCGTTCTTCGGGTTGGCGGTGGCGTTCCACGAGTCGGCGAACGACTGGGCGGTGACGGGTTCGCCGTTGGAGAACTTCCATCCGTCCTTGAGAGTGATGTTCCACACGGTGCCATCGGAGCTTTCGATGGAATCGGCGACCGCGTTGACGACCTTCCGGGTCGCGGGGTCGACGACGGTCAGCGGCGTGAACAGGGCGCTGTTGACATTGGATCCGCCGGAGTTGCCGGGCATCAGGTGCTGCAGGAAGTAGCTGGTGACGCCGAGCGTGTACGACCCGCTGGGAGTGACGGCGCCCGGTGCCGACGCTCCGCCGCTTGCGGAGCCACTTGCTGGGGCGGTGCCGGAGCCCGACGCTGTGCCCGCCGCGGAGCCGGCGGCGGAGGTCTGGGACGGACCGGCGCCGGAGGACCCCGCGGTGGTGCCGGGCTGGCTACCCCCGCTCGGCGACTCCGAGCCGCCGCTGGAACATCCGGCCAGCGCCAGCGCTGCGGCGGCGAGCACGGCAATGCCGGCCGCCACGCGGGGACCGACTGCGGATCTGGACATGGTGATGCCTCCATCGGGGGCCGGCCGGTCGGGCGTCGTCCGACCGGCGGTGGTCGTGAGTCGGCCCGGCTGCCGGTAGCAGGCCGGACAGGGTGGCCGTCGGTTGGTTCAGGGTCCATTGCCGGCTCCGGCACGGCATCGTTGCGGTGCGCAGAGTTGACGGGAGCGCCTTGTGATATCCGACAAGCACGGTAACAGCGGCCCGCCCCGGACCGGTGTTGACCCGGCAGGACGGCGGCCATCGACCCTTCGAGCTGTGTCCCAACACAAGATCCGCCCGTCGGGTTGCAGGCCGCCACGATGCCCGATGCGAGCGGATCTCGCATGATGAAGCGGCACCGGACCGAGGCTGGCCCGGTTCGGCAGGATGTCGGGCACCGGGTAGGGAGCGAGATGACGATCGACAGCCAGTTCGCCGGCGGCGCGGGCGCGGGCCCCGGACCGACGGTGATCTTCGGTGCCACGGTGGTGCCGATCGTGGGGCCGCCGATACCGGACGGAGTGGTGGTCTTGGACGGCGGCCGGATCACCGCCGTCGGTGGCCCGGACACACCGGCGCCGGATGGCGCCGTGCGGATCGACGGCTCCGGCGGCCTGCTGCTGCCCGGTTTCGTGGATGCACACACCCACATCGGCACCCTGGAGCAGGGCGAGGGGTGGGCCGGTGACGATCACGACGAGTCCACCGGCCCCGTCACCGCGCAGTTGCGCGCGATCGACGCCATCAATCCGGCGGACGCCGCCTTTGCGGACGCGCTCGCCGGCGGCGTGTTGGCGGTCGGGGTGAACCCCGGCTCCTGCAACGCAATCGGCGGGCAATCGGTGGCGCTGCGCACGGCCGGGCGCACCGTCGATGAGATGTGTCTGCGATCCCCGGCCGGGATGAAGTCGGCGCTGGGCGAGAATCCGAAGAAGGCCTACGGGGACAAGGGGCAATACCCCATGACCCGGATGGGAACGGCGGCAGTGATCCGCCAGGCGCTCGCCCAGGCGGCTGCCGATCTGGCCCGGCAGCGCGCCGACGGTGACCCGCTGGAGCCGGTGGACCTGGGACGGCGCGCCCTGATGGCGGTGCTGGCCGGCGAGATGCCCTGGCGGCAGCACGTGCACCGGGCGGACGACATCGCCACCGCGATCCGGCTGGCCGACGAGTTCGGCTACCGGCTGGTGATCGACCACGGCACCGAGGCGCACCTGCTGGCCGACGTGCTCGCCGAGCGCGGCATCCCGGTGCTGTTGGGCCCGCTGCTGGTGGGCAAGGTGAAGGTGGAGCTCCGGCACGCCGAGTTCCGTAATGCCGCGGTGCTGGCCCGGGCGGGTGTCGAGCTGTCGCTGGTGACGGACCACCCGGTGGTGCCGATCGGTCAGGCGCGGGTGCAGGCGGCGCTGGCGGTGCGGGAGGGCCTGGACCCGGAGGCGGCGCTGCGGGCGCTGACCCTGAACCCGGCCCGAGCACTGGGCGTGGACGACCGGATCGGCTCGATCGAGCCCGGCAAGGACGCGGACCTGGTGTTGTGGGACGGCGATCCGCTGCAGCTGCCCAGCCGGGTGATGGCGGCGTTCATCCGTGGCCGGCGGGTGTTCGGCTGATCGGATCGCCAGGCGAACGGCGCCGGCGCGGCGGGTGGATCGCCGACACCGGGGAGTGCGCTTAGCACAGCGGGTCGGTCCACCAGCGCAGTGCGGCCGGCAGTTCGCTGATCCAGCAGTTGATGTCGTGCCCGCCGTGGTAGCGGTGCTCGCGCACCGGGTATCCCCGGCCGGCGAGCGCATCGACCATGCGCCGGTGCGAGCCCAGCATGGCCTCGCCCTCCAGGGCGCCGATGTCCAGGCTCACCCGGACGCCCGCGCCGGGCCCACGACGCTCGGCACCGGCCACCATCCCGGGCAGGATCTCCTCGGTCCCGCCGTCCCATCCGGCGAACCAGAATGAGCCCGACTGGCTCAGCGCCGCGCCAAACAGGTCCGGCCGGGACCAGGCCGCCGCTACCGCGGCCAACCCGCCGAAACTCTTGCCGTGCACCGCCATTCGCGTCGGGTCCGTCGGCATGCTGACCTGCTCCCCCGCCCAGGGCAGCAGTTCGTCGGTGAGGAACTGGGTGAACTGCGGGTTTGCCGTCAGCTCCCGGTACCGGGTGGCGGTGTCCAGGGCCTCCGGCAGGATCACCGTCATCGGCGGGATGAGCCGGTCGGCGATGAGGTTGTCCAGCGTGCTGGCCAGCGGCACCCACTCCACCCAGTCCCGCCCGTCCAGCATGACCAGCGCCGCGGGATCCGTCGCCCGAGGCCCGCTGGGTGGCCGGTAGATCCACACCCGGCGGGTGTTGCCCAACACCGTGCTCGCCAGCCGCTCGCAGCTCAGCGCGCCGGTCGGGACTCCGGGTCGCGGCTCGCACCAGGTGCGCGGTGTGGCACCGGGAAGCGCGAATGTCGAGTAGCGGCCGGTCTCGGCGACCGGGTCGGCTGGATCGGCGGTCAGGGTGAGCGGGTCACGATTCCGCGGATCGGGCCGGAACCCCGCGGAGCGCATCACCGATTCCGGTGTGCCCGCCGCCGGCAGGTCGGTCAGCGGATCGCCGGGCGAGAGGATGTACCGGCCGCGCAGGTCGTCGTCGACGAGGTAGCTGCGGTAGCTGATGTCGGTGTCGGGCACCGGTTTCAGCACGTTGTTCGGGATCTCCCACCACAGCGCCGGTCCGCCCATCACCATCACCGGCTCGACCGGCCCGGCCAGCCCGGCGTCGTCCACACCGCGGCGCCACAGGAACGTCACCCAGCACCGGCCGCCGCCAGCCGGTTCCACCAGCGGGGTGCCCGCCCGCTCTGCCTCATCCCAGAATTCGGCGACCACCCGCTCGCGCAGCACGCCGACCGCGCCGGCAAGATCCCGCACCAATCGGCCGATCCGGGGTGCCGCGTCGTTCGTCGGCGCCATCGTCACCGCTTCTCGCTGCGCAGTTGGGCCGCCGTGGCCACAATGGCGCCGTACTGGGTGGCGACCAGGCTGCGAATCGGGTGCGCGGCACACTGCTGCTCGACCAGATCGGCTGCTGCGCACCATCCCTCGAACACATCGGCAAGTTCGGCGCGGCGCTCCCGGATGCCGCGGGTGGCGTTGCCGATGGCCAGCTCACCGTCCAGCGCACGCAACAGCATGCCGCCGTAGCGCAGCCGGAAGGAGGTGACGAGGTCGGCGAGCGAGAACCGCTCGGCCACGGTGGCAGGGCGCTGGCAGTCGGGCTGCTCGGCCCGATCCCGGTTGGCCTGGCCGATCCGGGACAACGCCGGAATGAAGTACCGGCTGGCGCTCAGGTACGGCGAGCCGACCGCCCGCAGCGACGGCATCACCCCGTCGAGCACCCGCTGCAGCAGCCCGATCGTCTCGTCCATCCGGGCGCCCTGCTCGCGCAACAGGTCGGCGTAGGACTCGTCGGTGACCGTGGCATCCGAGCTGTCCGGATGGCTCCAGTACGGCACCTCGGAAAACAGCGTCAGCGTGCCGTACCGCTCGGCGTAGCCGCCGGATCCGTCACCGCCGCGCAGCTCCGCCGGGTCCCGGCCGGTGGCCACCGCGTGGTCGTAGATCGGCTTGACGCCCAGCCCCTGGAAGATGGCGTCGGCGAACGCCACGATCTCCGGGCTCTCCGGCTCACCCCGGTCCAGCGGCACGCCGACGCTGCCCGGAATCTCCTGCAGCACCGGGTACAGCGCCGGCAGGGGGCGCGAGAGGTAGTAGTACGCCCCGCCCAGCTCGCTGTTGTGCAACGAGACCATCAGCTCCGGGCGCAACTGGTCGATCAGCCGGACCAGCGCGGCGGTCTCCGGCAGGGTGGCATCGAAGTACAGGCTGCGGTAGTCGACAGGAAAGGTCCACTCGATCTGTTCGTCGCCCGCCGGGCGAAAGAAGTGCCGCGCGTAGTGGGTCCGGGTGAAGGGGCCCGCCAGCCAGCCCTCGTTGAGACGCAGGCCATCCGGGTCGATGCAGGAGATGATGGTGAACGTCAGGCCGAGCCGCTCGCGCAGCGCCGCGTCGGCCGCGAGTCGCCCGGCCAGGTGCAGCGCCGTCAGGCCGCCCACGGGCTCGTTGGGGTGTGGCAGGCCGAAGACCAGGGCATGCCGCTCGCCGGCACCGATCTGCACGGCGTGGATGGGGTCGCCCAGCCGCGAGGTTCCCACCCGCCGACGCGTCACCGTCTCGGGATGGCGCTCGGCGATCTCGGCCAGCGCCCGCTCCAGGCCGTCCGCCCCGAGGAATCGCCGATGCTCCGGGACGGTCGCCATCTCCGATGTGATCCAGTCCTGCATGCCGCTCCGATCCGCGCTGATGGGCCGCGCGGCCACCTCCGCGCCGGGCCCGCCCAGTGTGCCCCGCACGGGCCGCGTCGGACATTGCCGCCGGTTCCCAACCGGGCTGCGGGGTGCTGTGTGATTCCACAATCGCGGCGGGCCGCCGCCCCGGTGGCGACGATAGGGTGCTGCCATGCCCGCCGCTCGATCCAGCACTGCCACCCGGCCGGATCCGGAGCGCGTCGATCGCCCGGCGATCACCGGCGCCGGCTCCGCGGCCGGCGCCGACCCGCCGCAGAGCACCCTGGGCCAGCTGGTGGAGAGCCTGGGCCTGCGGGTCATCGAGGTGCTGGTGGCACCGCGGGGCCTGAACATTCCGGTCGGCGAGACGGTGGTGCACGGCCCGGGCGAGCCGGTGCCGGAGCGACGGGGCGGGGTGTTGCTGGCCACCGGCCACCGGCTCGGGGCCCGGGATGCCGCCGCCGAGCTGCGCGAGGTGGCGGACGCCGGCTACTGCGCCATGGTGATCAAGACCTTCGGCGGCGACGCCGCGCCGCTGATCGCCGAGGCGAACCTGCACGGCGTGGCGCTGCTGAGTACCCCCGACGACATGTCGTGGCGGCACCTTGACTCGCTGCTGGCGGCTGCCACCCCGGTCGGCCAGGGCACGGATCGATACGCCTCCGTCGGCTCGGGCGACCTGTTCGCGCTGTCCAACGCGATCGCCGGCGCGCTGGGCGGCGCCGTCACCATCGAAGATCCGCACGGCCACGTGCTGGCCTATTCCAACCTGCCGCACCAGGGGATCGACGAGATCCGGCGCAGCGCGATCCTGGGCCGGCAGACCCCGGACCGGCCCACCAACCGGGAGGAGTACCAGGCCGTCTTCGGGCACGACGGGGCGGTGGCATTCCCCAGCGCGACGCCCGAGCACGCCGGTCGCATCGCCGTCGGGCTGTGGGCCGGCAGGCGCCCGCTGGGCATCATCTGGGTAATCAGCGACCGGCCGCCGCTGGTGTCCAATGCCACCGACCTGCTGGCCGATGCCGCCGGCGTGGCCGAGCTGCAGCTGCTGCGGATGCGCGGGAACCACGACCCGGACCGGGGCCGGCGCACCGAGACGCTGCGCGGCGTGCTGGACGGGCGGGTCGACGCGGCATCCGCGCGATCGGACCTGGGCCTGGACTCCGTGGGGAGCGGCCGGATCCTGGCCATCGGTCCGGCGTCCAGCGCCCCGGGAGCGCCGACCGTGCCGGCCCGGATCGTGGACGTGGTGACCCTACTGTGCGACGGCTGGGATCCCCGGTCGCTGTGCGTGGCGATCGACGAGACCGTGTACGCGCTGATCCCCGCCGGGCGGGATGCCGACCGGGTGCGCCGGCTGGGCGCGGAGATTGCCGCCGCGGCGCGGCGTTCCGCGGACCTGGAGGTGCTGGTGGCGGTCGGGCCGACGATCGACTCGGCCGACGCGGTACCGCTCGCCCGGGCGATGGCCGACCGGGTGCTCTTGGTGCTGCGTGGCCGGGATCGGGGTGCGCCGCTGCCCCCGATAGCCGGAGCGCGGGACGCAGCCGGGTCGGTGGCCTGCGTGGAGGACGTGCAGCACACGGTGGCGCTGCTCACCACCGCCGACCGGCTGCGCCCCGGCGAGGAGTTGCTGCTGCCCTCGGTGCGAGCGCTCCTGGACGGCGACGAGTCGGGCGGCACGCCGTACGCCCGGACGCTGCTGAGCTTCGTCGGGTCGATGGGCGACTATGCCCGCACCGCAGCGGAACTCAACGTCCACGAGAACACCGTGCGGTACCGGGTACGGCGCGCGCAGGATCTGTACGGGGTCTCGTTCGACGACCCGGACACGCTGCTGGTGACCTGGCTGCAGCTGCGTCTCGCCGAGATCCGCCGGACCGGCCGGGCCTGATCGTCCCGACCGGCTCGGCACCGGCCCGCTCGGCACCGCCCCCGCCAGGTTGCATCGGGCCCTGCCCGGGACGAGGGCTGCCAGGGGCTGCCAGGGGCTGCCGGGGCCGCCCGGTCAGGTTGGGTCGACGGCTGCCGGGCCGTGTCCTCGCTGCGATTTGTGGGACTCCACAACCGGCCGGTCCAGAGTTCCCGGCGACGCACGATGCCAGCCGGGCGCGCGCCGCCCTACCGTCGGGGTCCCGGGCGGCGCCCACCGCGCCGCCTCTCGGGTCCGTCACCGGTGGGCGTTCGCACGCCTCGCCGCAAGGGGGTTGGTCGCCATGGCTGTTGCCGCTCACCGCGCGCTGCTGCTCCGCCGGGTGCGGGTCGGACTGGGCGGACCGACTCGCGACGTACGACTGGCCGACGGCACGGTGACGGCGATCGAACCGACCGGGGCGGACCCCGACGGCGCCGAGGTGATCGACGGCCGCGGCGGCACCCTGCTGCCGGGCCTGCGCGACCGGCACGTGCACATGTCGCAGTGGGCGGTGGCGCTACAGCGCATCGATCTCTCGTCCGCCGGCTCGGCCGCGGACGCGGTTGCATTGACCGTGCAGGCAGATCGGCACCGCACCGGCCCCACGCCGGATGTGCTGCACGGCTATGGGTTTCGGGACGGGCTGTGGCCCGACAGCCCGCACAAGGACATGCTGGAGGCGGCACTGCCGGGTCGCGCCGTAGCGCTGGTGTCCAACGACCTGCACTGCGTGTGGCTCTCCCCCGCGGCGCTGCACGCGATCGACCTGGACCATCCGACCGGGCTGCTGCGCGAGGACGAATGCTTCGACGCCCGCGCCCGGCTTCCGGAGTTCGGTGACGATGCCGTGGACGCCTTCGCGCTCGACGCTGCTCGGCGCGCCGCGGAGAGAGGCGTCACCGGCATCCTGGATTTCGAGTTCTGCGACACCATCGCCACCTGGACCCGCCGGCACCGCATGGCCGGCGGCCTGCCGATCCGGGTGGAGGCCGCGATCCGCCGGCCGCTGCTGGACAGGGCGATCGCCGATGGGCTGCGCAGCGGCGATAAGATACCCGGCACCGACGGCATGCTCACCGTGGGACCGTGCAAGGTGCTGATGGACGGCTCGCTGAACACCCGCACCGCACTGTGCCACGAGGCCTACCCGGGCATCGCCGATCCGGATCGCGCGCACGGCATGCTGACCCAGGACCCGGCCGAGCTCACCGAGGCGATCCGGCGAGCGGCGGCGGCCGGAATCTCGTTCGCAGTGCACGCGATCGGCGACCGGGCCAACACCCTGGCGCTGGACTGCTTCCAGGCCGCCGGCTGCGGCGGCCGCATCGAACACGCACAACTGGTGAGCGGTGACGACGTCCGCAGGTTCGCCCCGCTCGGCGTGATCGCCGGTGTACAGCCCGCCCATGCCGTGGAGGATCGCGACATCGCCGATGCGCTGTGGCTGACCCGGACTCACGATGCCTTCCCGTTCGCCGCGCTGGCGAACGCCGGGGCGGTGTTGGAACTGGGATCCGATGCCCCGGTGTCCCGGCTGGATCCATGGCATGCCATCGCCGCTGCGGTGGTGCGTAGCGACGACGAACGCCCGCCGTGGCATCCGGAGCAGTCGCTGACGGTGTCGCAGGCCGTAGCGTGTTCCACCGGTGGCGCCACCGCCCCGACCGTCGGAGCGGTGGCGGACCTGGTGCTCGTCGACCGGGATCCGGCCGAGACCGCACCGCAGTCCCTGCGGGATGTCCAGGTGTGGGCAACGCTGGTGGCCGGCCGGTTCACGCACCGTGCGGACGCGATCCGCTAGGACCCTCGGCGGCCTGATCCGGCGCCGGATTAGGCAATCCTATCCTTTCCGACATGAGTATTCGGGCTGGATTAATGGCCATCACCGGCCGGGTAAGGAAAGCCTTCGTTGCACCGGACGGTTCCGTGCGCGCCATTTTCTTCGTTTGTTAGGGTAGCCTGCATTACCTGCTCAGCCCCAGGCATTCTCCGAGGACAGGCCCGCCTTCCTTACCCCTTTTTCAGGTAAGGCAACGCTTGCTGGAAATGCGTCGAGAATTGCGTCATCATATTCACGTGACCACCATTGACCGCGAATTCCTCGCTCAGCAGCAACCCGAGAGCGTCGGGTTGTCCAGCCGGCTGAACTGGCTGCGTGCCGGGGTGCTGGGCGCCAACGACGGCATCGTGTCCACCGCCGCGCTGGTGCTGGGCGTGGCCGGGGCCACCACCAACCACACCTCGATCCTGCTGGCGGGGTTGGTGGGGCTGTTGGCCGGTGCCATGTCGATGGCTGCTGGAGAGTACGTGTCGGTCTCGACCCAGCGCGACAGCGAGCGGGCCGTGCTGACCCGCCAGCGCCGACTGTTGCAGGCCTCGCCGCAGAAGCAATTGGCCGCGCTGGCCGAGGCTTATCAAGCCAAGGGCATCGATCGGCAGCTTGCCTTCCAGGTGGCCGAGCAGCTCACCGCGCACGATGCGCTCGGCGCCCACGCGGAGGCACGGCACGGCATCGACCCGGACGAGCTGACCAACCCATGGCATGCCGCGGTGGCCTCGTTCGTCTCGTTCACGGTGGGCGCGCTGATCCCGCTGGCCGGCGTGCTGGTCGCGTCCGGTGCGTGGATCACGGTCGCCTTCGTCACCGTCGCACTGGCCCTGACCGGATCGGTGAGCGCCCGGCTCGGCAACGCGCCAGCCGGACGAGCGGTGCTGCGCAACGTCGGCGGCGGGCTGCTGGCGATGGCCATCACCTTCGGGCTCGGCACCCTGGTCGGAACGCTGCTGTAACGGCAGCGTTGCTGTAATGGCTCCGCGGCTGTAATGGCTCTGGGCGGCACGGCCGACCCGAGACAACCCTGCCGGCACGGTGGCTCAACCGGGGATCGTCGTCACCGCCCGGTCGGCTCCAGATCACCCAGCGAGCGCACCACCATCGCGGGTGCCACCACCGATTCCATGAATACCGTCTCGGACCGCTCCCGGCGCTCCCCCACCGCAATCACGTCGCGCAGCAGGTCGTCCAGCCGCACGGTGAAACGGAATTGCGGCACCGGCCCCAGCACCCGACCGCCCCGCACCAACCTGGTGGCGTCCCTGGTCGTCCCCGTCACCAGCGCCTGCCGCGGCTGCAGCACCCGCACGTAGTCCACCCGTTGCACCCACACCCCGTCGCCCAGCACGGCGAGCAGGTCGGCGTCGGCGCTCGCCCCGGCATCCAGCAGCAGGTGACTGGCGGCGGGACCTGCGCCGAACCGCCAGCCCGGCGGCACGGCATGCCCGGTGCCGGCCACGCCGTCCCGGGCCGCCGTCGTCCGATCGTGCACGCCGGCCAGCGGAACCCCAGCCCGGAGCAACTCGACCGGCATCTTGGTGGCGCCCTGGCAATCGAAACCCGTGGGCATTCCGGACGGGTCGGCGCCGTCGTCGTGCAGGCTCACCAGCGGCGAGAGCACCTGCTGCCCGAACCGGTCGGACAGCGGCGACGCGCCACCGGACAGCTCCCGGGCACCGACCGCCAGCTGCGCGAAGGTGGCCAGCAGCGTGGCGACCGCCTGTGGCGCCAGCAGCACCCTGGGCGCGGACGGCAGCTCCTGTGCCGTTCCGGTCGGCAGGTCGGCCAGCACCCGGTCGGCCAGCGCCACCGGGTCGATCGACGCCGAGTCCCGGTGCAGCGCCTTGCCGTAGCTGGACACCCCGTCGCGCGCGGCAACCACCATCAACCCACACCGGGTTCGACCCTCGTGCCGCAGCAGCCCGCCGGCATCCGCCACCACGTGCTCGCTGACGGAGCGGGAGACGGAACCGCCCAGGTCGACTCCGGAGCCGAGCCGATCGCGCACCGACTCGAACCACCCCACCCGGTCGGCGGCGGAGTCGGCGGCCGTAGCAGGGTAGTAGCTGGAGCGCTCCCCGGGATCCGGCCCGGCATCGGCCATCTCGACCGGTCCGGACGGCGGCAGCACGGACAGCGCCGCCGTCATCCGATCACGCAACCCGGCCAGTGCGTCCAGGTCCAGCGACTCGGCCAGCACCCAACCCTCGCGGTCACCCCGGCGGCAGCAGATCCGCAGCCGCAACCGTTCCTCCGCGTGCTGGTAGACGATCCGGGAGGCGCCGAATCTGGTCACGTCCTGCCGGTCCAGCTCGGCCTGGACGCTGGTCCCCGCACCGAACATGTCGACGACGGCGGCGATCCGATCGGGCTCCAGGGCGGCGCCCGCCCCGAGTCGAATGCCTGGTGACGCTCCATGGCGCGTCACCAGGCATTCGACTCCCGAACCCTCCTCGCTCACCGCGTCCCCACTCGAACGTTGCGGAACCGGGCCGGCACCGTGCCATGCCCGATGTGCGCGACCTGCAGGGGTTCTCCCTTGTTACAGGAGGGGATGCCGTACAGCCGGAATTCGTCGGGGCCGCCGATCGCATCGCAACCGGCCCAGAACCGTGGCGTGACACCGGAATAACTACAGTTGCGCAGCATTCGCCCCACCTTCCCGTCGCGGATCTCCCAGCCGACCTCCGCCCCGAACCGGAAGCTCATCCGCACGTCGTCGATGGACAGCGTGCGGTTCATGTCGATCAGCACCCCCCGCTCGGTACCGGCCACCATCTCGGCCAGCGACGACTCGCCGGGCGCCAGACAGACATTGGTCATCCGGACCAGCGGCACCCGCGCCCACCCGTCCGCCCGGGATGCGCCGGTGGGCGCCTCGCCGATCGCCGCCGCACTCTCCCGCCCCGACAGATAACCCCGGAACACGCCGCCGCGCACCAGGTCCACCCGCTGCCCGGGCACGCCCTCATCGTCGAATCCGAAGGTGCCCAACCCGCCCGACAGGGTGGCATCGGCGAACACCGTCACCAGATCGGACCCGAACCGGAAGCTGCCCCGGCGCTGCGGAGTGGCGTAGGTCGCGCCGGACAGGCTGGCCTCGGTGCCGAGCACCCGATCGGCCTCCATGGCATGGCCGGCCGTCTCGTGCACCAGCTGGGCCATCTGGGTGCCGGACACGATCAGCGTGGTGGTCTCGGACGGGCACTGCGGCGCCGTCAGCAGCGCGCTGGCCTCCTCCCCCACCCGCCCGGCGTTGCCCAGCAGGTCCAGCCCCAGCACATGCTCATACCCACCGGTGGCGAAATCGCCGCGCTGGCCGCGGATCGCGCGGGGCACGCTCTGCGGGTAGCTGCGCCGCTGCACATCCCCGCCACCGGTGGCCGTGGCCAGCAGCCCCGCCCCGCTCTCCGTGATCGCCTGCTCGATCACCGCGCCCTCGGTGTTGGCGAAAACCTTGCGGTCCCGGAAGAAGTCCATGGACGCCTCGGCGGTCAACCGGCAGCCGCCGGACGCGCCACCGGACATCAGCGCGGAGGCCTGCAGCAGCAGGTCCACCTTGTCGCCCAGTGGGACCGAGAACGGATCGGTGACAACGGGACTGGACCAGCAAGCGCGGGTGGTGACGGGATCGCCCAGCCCCCGGCGCCCACCGCCGGCGCCGGCCGCCGCCCTGGCCTGACCGACCGCGCCGTCCACCAGGACGGCGAGTGCGGCCCGCTCGGTCCTGCTGGTGGCGGCGAACCCCCACTGGCCACCGATCAACACCCGCAGGCCGATGCCCGCCGACTCCGAATCCACCACAGGACTGACCCGCCCGTCTTGCACGTGCAGCCCCTCGTGCCGGCGGTACACGACCCGGATGTCCGCGTAGGCCACGTCGGACGGGAGCAGGTCCAGCCCGTCGGTCGCCAAGTCGCGCACCAGATCACACCCGTCCAGCGACGGCCGTCACGGCCCGCTGCCGGCCCTTGATCGGAATGCACAGCGGCCGCCCGGACACCGGATGCGTCACCACCTGCGAGGTAATGCCAAACACCTGGTGAAAGATCTCCGACGTCAACACCTCCGCCGGGCTGCCCTGGGTCACCAGGGCGCCGTCCTTCATCACGAAGATGTGATCGGCATACTCGGAGGCCATGTTGAAGTCGTGTAGCACCATCGCGATGGTCTTGCCCTGCTCACGATTGAGCTCGGCCAGCAGATCCAACACCTCCAGCTGGTAGGCCACGTCCAGGAAGGTGGTCGGCTCGTCCAGCAGGATCAGGTCGGTGCCCTGCGCCAGACACAGCGCGATCCAGGCGCGCTGCCGCTGCCCTCCCGACAGGTGGTCCACGAACCGCCGTCGCATGTCCGCCATTCCGGTGACATCCAGCGCCCAACCGACGATCTCGCGGTCGTCCCGGCTGGGCGTCTTGAGCGCACCGCGGTGCGGGTGCCGGCCGAACCACACCAGGTCCTCGACCGTGATGGATTCGGGGGCGACCAGCATCTGCGGCAGGATGGCCATCCGCCGGGCCACCTCGCGGGTGGACAGCCGGTGGATGTCCTGTCCGTCCAGCACCACCGAGCCGGCGGCCGGCGCCAACAGCCGGGACAGCGACCGCAGGGCGGTGGACTTGCCGCACCCGTTGGGCCCGATGAGCACGCTGATCTGGCCGTCCGGGATCCGCAACGTCAGATCGTCGACGATGACGATCTTCTCGTAGGCCAGCCGAACGTTGGTGGCTTCCAATCGCATGGAGCTCATCACCTTCCACTGGTGGTCGAACGGGCCAGCTTCGCCAGCAGGTACAAGAAGTACGGGCCGCCGATAAACGCGGTCACCAGGCCGACCGGGATCTCGGTGGGCGGGATCAGGCCGCGACCGATCGCGTCGGAGACCAGCATCAGTGTCACGCCCACGGCCGCCGAGCTGGGCAGCAGTGCCAGGTGCCGACCGCCCACCAGGCTGCGGGCGATGTGCGGGGCGATCAACCCGATGAACCCGACGGTGCCGGCGACCGCCACGCTGGCCGAGGCCAGCGCCACCGCCAGGAGCAGCACGAGGCGCCGGGTGCGCTCCACCGGCTCTCCGAGCCCGGCCGCCAGATCGTCGCCGAGGCCCAGCACGTCCAGCCGGCGCGCATACAGCACGATCAGCGGAACCAGCACCACCACCCACGGCAGGAACTGCCAGACGTCGGACATGGATCGCCCGAACAGGCTGCCGGTCAACCAGATCAGCGCCGCGTTCACGTCCGGCGGATTGCGCACGATGAGCAGCCGGATGATCGCCTCGCACAGCGCCGATACCGCAATGCCGACCAGCGCCAGTCGCACCGGCGAGGTGCCCCGGCGGTAGGCGAACACATACACCAGCAGCGCGGCCAGCAGCCCGCCGACGAAGGCGGCCACCGGGATTGCGCCGGTGGGCGCCATCGGGAACCACAGCAGCATCAGCATCGCACCGACCCCGGCGCCCTTGGTGATGCCGATGATGTCCGGCGCCGCCAGCGGGTTGCGGATCACGCCCTGCAGCACCGACCCGGACACCGCCAGGCCGATGCCGACCAGCCAGCACAAGATCACCCGAGGCGAGAGGAACTGCAGCATGATGTGCGTCTTGCCCGGATCGGTTGCCCCAACAAGCATTCCGACCGCGTCGCCGACGCCGATACCCGCGGTGCCGATTCCGAGGGTGACCACGGACAGCACCAGGCTGATGGCCACCAGCACGAGCGGTACGGTCCAGTGCCGAGTGCTGCGTCGGGCGTCCGCCGAGTCCAGTGCCGCCGCGGTCGATCGGCGGGGAGTGGTCGTCGTCATCCGGAGACCTTCTGTCGACGGGCGAGCATGATGAAGAACGGTGCGCCGATCACTGCGGTGACGACACCGGTGGGCGACTCGAACGGCCAGCGCACGAACCGTGATCCGATGTCGGCCCACAGCAGCAACGTGGAGCCCATCAGCGCGGAGAGCGGGATGATGACGAAGTGGTTGGTGGTGGCCGCCAGCTTGCGGACGATGTGCGGAGTGACCAGCCCGAGGAAGGTGATCGGCCCGGCGACGGCCACCGCGGCACCCGTCATACCGACGATCACCACGCCGCCGAGTACCCGGGTGCGTTCCACCTTCGCGCCGAGCCCACGCGCCATGTCCTCACCCAGGCCCAGTAGGTTCAGCGACGAGGCGAGGGCCATGGCCGCGACCATGCCGATCACCGTCCAGGGCAACAGCGTCCAGACATCCGTGGCCTTGGCGAAGTTCACCCCGCCGACCAGCCAGAAGAACACGTTGTCGGCGGTGTTGTCGTTGAAGATGATGAATGCCTGGGTCAACGAGGTGACCAGCGCCGCGATAGTGACGCCGGCCAACGCCAGGCGCACGTTGCTGGTGCGGCCGGTTCCGGCGCCGGCCAGCAGCAGCACGATCAGGCCGATCACCGCCCCACCAACGATGGCGGCGGCCACCAGCGGCAGCCCACCCATCGTGGGGAACGCGACCAGCGCCGCGACCACCACCATGGCCGCGCCCGCCGAGACGCCCAGGATCTCCGGCGCCGCAATGGGATTGGCGGTGATGCCCTGCATGATCACGCCACCGACGCTCATGTTCGCGCCGACCAGCATGGACAGCAGGGCGCGCGGCAGCCGGATGGCCCGCACGATCAGATCGGCGGGCGTGGACCCGCCCAGGAACACCGCGGACAGCGCCGCCCCGAAGCTGATCGCGGCGGTACCGATGGACAGGCTCAGTCCGAATCCGATGATCAGCAACACGATGCAGGAGATCACGATCACCAGCACCCGCGATCCTGAGGTCCGCCGGGGCGCCGCGCTGCCCACCTCGGGTCCGTCGATCACGCTGGTCGCCATGGGCTTTCCATCCTTATCGCCGGAGCGTATCGGTCATGGTCGGTCCGCGAGTGTGGCCCGGCACGTGGGGTGTGCCGGGCCACAGCACCGGTCCTAGCTTCCGCCGAGCAGCTTCACCACCTCGGCCGCCACCACCTCGGACGCGGTGATGCCCTTGGCCCGAGACCACAGGTTGGAGTCCACCCGGAACACCTTGCCGTCCTTGACCGCCTGGATCTGGCTACCCACCGGGTCCTTGGCCCACTGGTCGAAGATGGTCGGCGCCTTGTCCGTCGAGGCCACGAAGATGATGGCCGGGTTCTGCGTCACCAGCGTTTCCTCGCTCTCCTCGGCCTGCGGGTTGCTCGGGTCGGCGGGCAGCAGGTACTTCAGCCCGAGCCGGATCAGCACACTCGGCAGGTAGCCTGCGGCGTTGTGCACGGTCACCGATTTGTCGCTGCCCACTCCGAACAGCACCGGTGGCAGGTCCTTGGGCAGTTCCGCTGCGTACTGATCCAGGGTGGCGGCATTCTCGGCGATCCGGTCGGCCATCTCCTGGCACTTGTTCAGTGCCAGGGCGACCGTGCGGGCCGCGTCCAGGTTCATCTCCAGGGTCGCCTTGTTGGCCGGCAGTTCGACGGTCGGCGCGATCTGGGACAGCTGCGAGTAGATGTCCTTGTGCCGGGAGCTGTCCGCGATGATCAGGTCCGGTTGCAGGGCGGCGATGTTCTGCAGGGACGGCGACTGCCGGGTACCGACACTCGTGTAGCCGGAGACCTTGTCGGCGATTTCGGGGATGATCCGGGACGAGTCTCCGTCGTCGGCGATGCCGACCGGCTTGACGCCGATCGAGGCCAGGTCGTCAGCGAAGGAGAATTCCAGCGCCACGATCTTGCTGGGCGTCCCCGTGATCTTGGTCTCGCCCAGATCGTGCTTGATGGTGCGGGTGTCCTTGCCGCACTGAGGGTCCAGGTCCGCGGCGGCCTGCCCGGTGGACGGCGCCGGGGCCGACGACGACTCGCCGCCGGAGGCCGCCGACGGTGTCGGGCTGGCGGCCGAGGTGCCACCGGAGGATGTGGTACTCGGCGGCGTGCTGCTCGAGGAACCGCTGCCCGACGACCCGCAGGACGCCAGCACGACGGTCAGCGATGCGACGGCCCCGACGGCAATTCGCCGGAGGAGATCCGATCTGGTCATGATGCCTCTCTCGATGACGACGGGATGTGCTTCACGACCGGGGACACGGCGAATCCGGCCCGGCCGCCCACTAGATGTGACAGCTGTAACAAGGACCGTAGCGACGGCTACAACGAAGGTCAATAGGTGTCGCCGATGCTTCATGAATTTTGTGCCGGGCCCGGCACATGGTGGTCGGTTCCGCGTTCTGACGGTCGACGCAGTGGCCGGACGAACGCATCCGGATCAGTCCTGTGTCCCGGGGGCGCAGTGCGTCACCCGGCCTGCGCAGACCGTCAGCACGCGCTCGAGTCCCGGCCAGTCGTCCGCCGACACGGCCAGCGGATCGGCGGACAGCACCGTGATGTCTGCGGCGGCGCCCACCCGCAGCATTCCCCGCTCGGGCGGCGCATGCGGGTCCGCCGGGCCCGCATAGGTGGCGGGCGCGGTGCCGGCCGCATGCAGTGCCTGGACGGGCGTCAGACCCTTGCCGGGCAACGGCTCCTCCTGCGAGCCCGGCATCCTGCGCAACACCCCGGCCGCCATCTGGACCAGCGGGTCAGCGGCGCGCAGGTCCGCCGCGGCCCGCCAGTCGGAGCCCAGCAGCACCGGCACGCCGGCGTCGGCGAGTTCCCGGTAGGGCGCGAGCCGGGCGATGCCGGCCGGCGACAGGTGGCGGCGCAGCCGGGCGGAGTCCTCCAGCACGTCGAACGGCTGCACCTCGGCGGCCAGGCCCATCGCCGCCAGGCGCAACAGGTCGCGCCGACTGGCGGATCGCAGGTGCACCACCCGGTGCGGCACGCCGGCCGCTGGCCCGCCGTCCAGGGCGCGCTGGAAGATGTCCACCGCAACCCGCACATCGCCGTCACCGAGGGCATGCAGCGAACACCCGATACCGGCCCGATGCGCGGCCCGCACCCACCGTACCCCGACGTCCGGGCCGGGATCGCGAAACGACGGGCTGGCCAGGATCGGATCGCCCTCGTCGTCTGTGTAACCGTGACCGCCGACGAACAGCTTCAGCCCGGTGAAGGTGATCAGCTCAGACCCGGTGTCCGGTCGCTTTCCGGCGAACTCCGCCCACCGGCCCAGAAACGGCCGCGCGCCCACTCGTACCGGTAGCCTGCCGTCCTCGGCCAGCGACCGCAGGGCGGTGACGTCGGTGAAGCTTCGTTCCACGTAGGTGCTTTCGCTACCGGGGTCGGTTGGCCAGGTGGCGATGTCGTGGGCCTCCGTCACCCCCAGACCGGCCAGGTACCGCACCGCGGCCGCCACCTCCTCGGTGGTGCGCGTGGGGCCGATGGGCGGCACGATCCCGGCGGTGGGCTGAGCGCGGGCGGCCGCGCCGCGCAGCACCCCGGTCGGCTCGCCATCCGGCCCGCGCACCACGTCGCCGCCCGCGATCGGCGGCAGCTCGGACAGCCTCATCAGCCCGGCGGCCGCCGAGTTGCAGATCGCCAGCGACAGGTCGGCGCTGGTCAGCAGGCACGGCACGGTACCGGTCAGCGCGTCCAACGCCTGCCGGGTGGGTAGGTCGCGCTCCGGCAGTTCGATCGGGTTCCAGCCGCCCCCGAGAATCCAGTGCGGCGCGGTCACCAGGGCGGCCGCCCGAGCCAGTTCGGGCAGCAGCGCATCGGGTCTCATGCCACGCCAGCCGACCCGCCAGAGCGACGCACCCGCCCACCCGAGATGCGTGTGGCTGTCCACCAAGCCGGGGATCGCGACCGCATCGGCCGCCCGGATACGCCGGTGCGCCCGCATCCGGCCGGCGGCCGCACCGATGGCCACGATCCGACCGCCGCGGATGGCTAGCGGGCCGGGAACGGTTTCGGCGGCGGCATGCGGGCGAACCAGCACGCCCTCCACGACGAGGTCGGCGATCCGGCCGTCGTCGGTCTGGTGTGGGGGCGGCACGGCGTTCAGGAGCACTCCTGCGCGGAGCCAACCGGTGACTCGGCGGCCACCAGGCCGTCCGGCGGCTCGGCCGGCCCGTCGTAGATGTTCCAGGGCAGCTGCTGGTAGTCGTTCTCGCACGGCAGGCCATGGGTGAGCAGGTACTCGCCGCTGGTCAGGTCGACCAGCGAGGAGATCACCGTGGAATACCGGTCCAGCTCATGGTCGCGCGGATCCGGGTGGCAACACACGGAATTCGGCCGCGCGAAGTGATCGCTCATGGTGGCGCGCACGGCGGCTCGGAACTCCGTCACGTTCTGCGCCGAGCGGGCCCTGCGCAGCCCGGACTCGATCTTGGGCACCCGGTAGAGCGAGTCGACCGCGAACGGCTTGTAGCTGTCCTCGATCTGCGGGGGTATGCCGGCCTGGAAGTGGTTGGCGTGCACGATCATTCCGTCGGTCGGATACATCCAGTTGTGCCGGCCCGACGTGGTCTCGATGTCGATGGCGAAATCGTCCCGATGGGTCATCAGCAGGTTGGTGTTGAAGCCCTGACGAACCCGGAATGCCGCCGACAGCGCGTCGTACATCGTCCAGGATTCGAGCACCTTGCGGCGCACGAACGGGCCGGGCACGCCCAGGCCCTTTCCGAATGTGCCACCGATACCGTTGGCGTTCAGGGCGAGCCCCGCGGAATTGGCACCGTGCCGACCGACCTGACCGGCCTCCACCTGGCAGATGATGGTGGGCTTGTCCGGCTGCACGATGCGCAGCACCAGCACGGTGTCGGCGGTCTCGTGCCGCCAGTCCCAGTTCTGCCCGGCGAAGACGTGACCGAACGGGTTGGCCTCGGGCAGGATCGCGAAGGACGAGCAGCCCTCCTCCTGCTTGTCGGTGGTCGCGGCGGTAGGGGCAGACCCGGCGTCGGCGAATTCGCCCTCCATGGAGGCGAACACGGCCGGCCGGGATAGCTCACCACGGCCGTTCAACGCGAGGATCTCGCGCAGGCTGTGCCCGGAACCCTCGGCGATTCCCTGCATCTCGTCCATAATCCCGGGCAGGTAGTCCTCGATCAGCGGGATCCATGCCGGGACACGTTCCAGTACCTGCTGCCAGTTCAGCCCGGTCGTGCGCACGAAGGACTGGGCGTAGAAGTCCACGGCAGCGTCGATCTGGCGGCGGGCCTGTTCGCCGTAGCTGCGACCGCGCTCTCGCCCGTCCGCGCCGGAGATCTCGATCAGTGGAATGGCGGTCATGTTCACGTCTCCTTGTCACGACGGGCGCGGCCCCGCGGGGTCGGGTTCTGCGGTGTGATACCGCGGCTGGCGGCCGGCACACCGCGGTAGCGTCCGTACTGGAACCGCGCTCGCGCAGGGCCGCCGACAGCGGTAGTGTAGGAGCCACTACAACGGAGGTCAATACTGGTCGTGGATACTACAAGAGCGCACTCACCGACCCTCGCCGAGCGGGTGGCGGCGCGCTCGGATGCGCTCAGCCCCACCGAGCGGCGGATCGCAACATTCCTGGCGAACCATCCGGAGGAGGCCGCGTTTCTCTCGGCCGAGCAGGTAGCGGCCCAGTGCGGGGCCTCCGACGCCTCGGTCGTCCGAACGGTGAAGAAGCTCGGTTACGCCGGGCTGCCAGCGCTGCGACAATCGTTGCGCGCCAAGGTCGAAGCCATCCTCACGCCGGCCGGGCGGCTGCACAACAGCCTCGCCAGCCTCGGCGATGCCGGCGGCAGCCTGGTGCACGCGGTGATCGCCGACCAGATCGCCCTGCTGCAGCAGGCCATGGACACGGTGGACGCGGCAGAGTTCGACCGGGCGGTGCAGATGATCGCCACCGGCGGCACCACTGTGGTGGTCGGCATCGGGACGCTGGGCGACTTCGCCGAGTACCTGCGGCTCAAGCTGGTCCGCCTCGGTCGCCCCGCTCGGACCGTGCGAACGACCGGGTTCCTGCTGGCCGACGACCTGATCGGCATGACCAGCGGTGACGTGGTGCTGCTGATGGTGCACTCATCGGCCAGCGCCGAGACGATGGCCGTGCTGGAGCGGGCCCGGGAGGTCGGCGCTCCGGTCATCCTGATCACCAACGCGATGGGCGAGGCGCTCGCCGAGTGGGTGGACGTCGTGATCACCGCCCCGATGGGCAGGCCGGGAATGTTCTCCGGCTACACCTCGACTCTCGTACTGCTGGAGGCATTCGTGTTCGCCGTTGCCAATGTCGACGCGGAACACTCGCTGGCCATGATGGCCACCATGAACCGGCTCCGGGAGCGACTGGCCGGCGGCAAGGTCGGCGGCATGGGGGTGCTCCGGCAGGCGCTGACGCCGCACCCGGCGGACGGATGAACACCGTGCACGTCGGGCCGGCGCTGGGAGTGCTCATCGCGGCGCTGGCCCTGTCGACCGCCGGCATCATCTGGATCAGCGGGGTCGGACGGCCCCGGCAGATGCTCTACGCCTCCGCCCGCGCCGTGCTGCAGCTGGCCGCCGTCTCGCTGGCGATCGGGCTGGTTCTGCGGTCGCTCCTGCTGACCTGCCTGTTCCTGCTGGTCATGATCGTCATCGCCTCGGGGACCGCGGCCCGCCGGATCACCGGCTCGCTGGGCCGACGATCCTGGTGGGCGGCCGTTCCGATCGTCGCCGGGTCGGTGCCCACCATGGCGCTGGTGCTGGCCAGCACGGTCGTGCCGCCGGAGCCGATCGCGGTGCTGCCGATCCTGAGCATCCTGATCGGCAACGCGATGATCGCGACCTCGATCGCGGGCCGCCGGGTCGTCGAGGAATTGCGCGCCCGCCGCGGTGAATACGAGGCGGCGCTGTCGATCGGCCTGCACCGGCGCGAGGCGGCGACCATGATCGGAAAGCCGGCGGCCGCCCTCGGCCTGCTGCCCGGCATCGACCAGGCCAAAACGGTAGGCCTGGTCACCCTCCCCGGCGCCTTCGTCGGTGTGCTGCTGGCGGGTGCGTCCCCCTGGCAAGCGGCAGCCGCCCAAATCCTGATCCTGATCGGGGTGCTGATGACCCAGTCGATTGCCGTGCCCACCGCGGTGGAACTCATCGCACGCGGTCGGCTCCCCATCGGCCGGACCGCGCTACCCGAATAGGGTTGGGCGAGAAGGAGGTGACGGGGTGGCCTTCGACGCCGCGTCCGGCGGACGGACGACCGCTGACACCGTCGGAACACCGGAGATCCCCGATGCTGGACCCGCACCGGGACTCGAAGCAGGACCCGCACCGGGACTCGATGCGGGACTCGAACCGGGACTCGATCGGACCATTGCGGCCGCCCCACTGGTGCACGCCTGGTCGTCGTTTCTGGCATCCGGCGCGACGCCCTTCACCATCCCCGGTCACAAGCGACTGGCTGGCACCGTGTCCGCCGACCTGGCCCGGATGCTGGATGCCGACGTACCACTGTTCGGTGGGCTGGACGCGGTCAAGCTGACCGCCGGGGTACTGCCCCGGGCGGAGCACCTCGCCGCGCGGGCCTGGGGCGCTCGCTGGTGCAGGTTCTCCACCGGAGGATCCACGCACCCCAACCAGGCCATCGTGTTGGCCGCCGGCCAATCCGGCCGCAGTGTGCTGGTGTCGCGCACCGCGCACCGGTCGACCCTGCTCGCCCTGGTGCTGGCCGGGCTGCGCCCGGTCTGGCTCGGTGTGGACTGTGATCCGGCGACCGGGATCCCGTTGGGGCTGAACGCGAACCGGATCGGCGCGGCGGCCAGGGAGCACCCGGACGCCGTCGCCGTACTGTGTGTGGAGCCGGGCTACTTCGGCACGGTCTCCGCTGTCGCCGAGCTGGCGAGTGCCGCGCACCGGGCCGGGCTGCCATTGATCGTGGACCAGGCCTGGGGCGCACACTTCGGCTTTCACCCGGACCTGCCGCCGCACGCGGTGCAGTCCGGAGCGGACGCCATGGTGATCAGCATGCACAAGTCGCTGCCGGCGTTCAGCCAGGCGTCGGCGCTGTTCGTCGCCTCCGACCGATGGGACCACGGCCGACTGGAGCGTGCCTTCGAGGCCGGCAATACCACCAGCCCGGCGGGAGCGATCTTGGCATCCATCGACGCCGCCCGGGCGATGTTGACGCACCCCGGGGGCACCGCCCTGCTGGATCGGCTCATCTCCGTGGTGGCCCACACCCGCGACCGGCTGCATGCGGCGGGCATCGACACGGTCAATCCTGCGACGTTTCCACCCGGCCGGTACGACCCGGCCAAGCTGGTGATCCGGACCAGGTCCATCGAGCGCAACGGCAATGACATCGAGGCGGAGCTGGTGCGGGGCGGGGTGCCGGTGGAGATGGCCGACGCGGACACGGTGATCCCCATGATCTCGCTGCTGGACGACAAGCAGACGCTGGACCGGCTGGTCGCCGCGCTTCTCGCGGCCGTGCGGCACGCTCCGGCCGCGCCACGGCCGGACGATCCCGAGACGTTGACCGCGATGCTGGCCAGCTGGCCGATCCCCGAGCAGGCGCTGACCCCGCGGGAGGCATTCTTCGCCGACGTCCGGCCGGTGCCGGTCACCGAAGCCGCCGGCCGGATCTGCGCCGAGGTGATCGCGCCGTACCCGCCGGGCATCCCGGCGCTGGTCCCCGGCGAGTTGATCGATGCGGCCCGGCTGGAGGTGCTGCGGGATGCCGCGGCCCGCGGCACCAGGATCGCCTACGCCGCCGACGCCTCGCTGGACACTATCCAGGTGGTGGCCGGCCCGGCCCGCTGAGCGGGCACGGCCCGGCCCAACCGGAGGTCGCCGCACAGCGCGCGGCCCCGGCTCGGCACCACGATCAGCCCTGCTCGGCGAGCTCATCCTCCTGGCCGGACCGGCTGTACACCTCGGCCTCGAACTCCTCGAGCATCTCCTCGCACTCGGTGACCTTGGCCTCCGCCTCGGCCCGGCCGGGCGCCGACATCCAGTCCCTGGCAACCACCTTCGCCAGCCACCGGCGCAGCTTCTCCAGATCCTGCCGGATCTCCTCGGCCTCCTCGAAGGTGTAGTTCTCCCGGAAGCGCTCGAACTCGATCTCCTTGAAGAACTTGGTCTCGCACTCCTCGACGATCTCCGCGTACTCCTTTTGCGATCCGGCCACGAAGCCGTCCACGATCTTCTGCCGCTCCACCGGCTCCAGGTCGGCCAGCACCGCGAAGAAGCTGGTCCCGTCGAGCTCGGCGATCCGGCCACGCACGGCGTCCAGCGCCCCGCGTACCTCCGGCAGGTCCGGCAGCACGCAGACCGCCTGCTGCAGGTAGAACGCACCCAGTCGCTTGAGGTCCCGCCACACCGCCACCCGCGCCCTGCTGGACTGAGTCGGTACCCGATAGGCCAGCAACAACCAGCGATGAACGGAGGCGGGGGTCTCGGGGCGCGGCGTCACGGCGTCAGCCTAGCGACAGTCGGCCGGTTGACACATCCAGCGCTCTGTAACTAGCCTTGCGATGAAACATTCGCTACACACCACGAAGGGAACGCGCCACTGTGAACGCCGTTACCTGGGGACTGGTCGCCGCCGTTTTCGTCGCCTGCATCGTCGAAATGGTCGAAGCCACCACCATCGTGCTCGCCATGGGCTTCACCCGCGGCTGGCGCTCGGCCATCGCCGGCACCATCGCCGCCCTGATCGCGCTGGCCGCCTTCACCATCGCCGCCGGCTACGCCCTGGCCACCTGGCTGCCGGAAGCCGCCCTGCAGCTGGCCATCGGCACGCTGCTGCTGATCTTCGGCCTGCAATGGCTGCGCAAGGCCATCTACCGATCCTCCGGCCGCAAGTCCCTGCACGACGAGGACGCGATCTACGCGGAGGAGGTGGAGGCCGCTCGCAAGGCCGGCGACACGAAGTCCGGCATCGACATGTTCGGCTTCATGGTCTCCTTCAAGGGCGTGTTCCTGGAAGGGCTGGAGGTCGTGTTCATCGTGCTGACCTTCGGGCTGTCCGCCGACAACGTCCCGGCCGCCGCCTACGGCGCCGCCGCCGCCATCGTCTTGGTTCTCGTCGCCGCCGTCATCGCCCGCAAACCGCTGTCCATGGTGCCCGAGAACACCCTCAAATTCGGCGTCGGCCTGCTGCTGACCGCCTTCGGTATCTTCTGGTCCATCGAGGGCCTGGGCATCTTCCGCGACGGCCACCACAGCCTGGAGTTCCCCGGCGCCGACCTGGCCATCCTGTACTTCCTGGCGGCCGTCATCGCCCTGTCCTGGCTGCTGATCACCCTGCTGCGCAAGCCCTCCCGCAGCGCCAGCCGCGCCGACACACCAACGGCGAGCACGCCCAGCGACCCGCCGCACCACACCAGCGGTGACGACGCCGCCGACAGCACTCAGACCACCGACACCCTCACCCCGGAGGCCACCCGATGAACCCCGTCTGGCGATTCCTCAAGGCCTTCGGCCAGTTCTGGTACGACTTCATCATCGGCGACGACTGGAAGATCGCCGTCAGCGTCGTCCTGGCGCTCGCCGTCACCCTCGCCCTGTACAAGGCCGGCCTCGCCGAGGGTGCCGTCACCGTGATCGGCGGACTACTCGTCCTGGTTGCCTTCACCCTCGCCCTGGCCATCGACATCCGGCCCAAGACCAAGAAGTAGCCCCCGGGGCCCGGTATCACGGCAACAGAGAATTCCTGGCCTCCTCGCTGGGCCGCAGTCGACCCAGGTCCGGCCGGCTGTCCCAGGCGGCCAGGAAGGTGTAGACCGCCACGGCGGCCAGGGGTTCGGCCACCAGGGCGAGCGGTGTCGCCAGCCTGGGGGCGGCCGTCACGAGCGACTCGTGCCCGGTGGCGCCGATCGAGGCCGGATCGACGCCGCTGGCCAGCAGCAACCCGATCCCGAATGCCACGGCCGCACCGGCGGACGCGCCAACGAACAGCGCCAGCAGTGTGACGGAGCCGCGGATCGCCCGCACCCGCCACGCGGCCACCGCCGCCACCAGGCCCACCGCCAGGCCGGCGAGCACGAAGATCGCCAGCGCGACGAACGGGTGATAGTCGGCCGTGGGCAATGGAAGGTAGGCACCGTTGGCGAACACCTTGGCCTGCTGACCCGGCGCCACGATCGACCAGACCACCCCCTGCCCGACCCCCAGCAGCACCAGGCCACCGACGATCACCGCTGCCGGCCGCCACTCGGCCGCCAACCCGAGGGCGGACAGCTCCGACGCGGGCGGTGCCGTGGCCGGCTCAGCCGGCGGAACGGGGTCGGTCGGGTCCATCCCGGCCGACCCCGTCGGAGTCGGATGTGGCGGGGTGGGCCCTGCGGGTTCGCTCATGCCAGACAGTCTGCCCCGAGCAGCGCCTTCAGGTCCCCCATCAGCGCCGACGTCGCCGTCACCCGCAAACCGTCGTCCAGCGCCAGGGTGGTCTCCTGCGAGCTGCCCAGCAGCCGCAGGTGCACCGCGGTGGTGCCGGGGTGCGCCGAGAGCACCTCTCGTAACCGGTCCACCACCGGGGCGGTGCATCGGGCGGTGGGCATGCTCACCCGCACCGGCCCGCGGCCGGTCGCTCCGGACAGGTCGGGCACGATCACCTTGTCCGCGTGCAGCGATAGCCGATCGTCGGAGCGGGAGATCCGCCCGCGCACCAGCACGATCGCGTCCTCGGCCAGTTGCAGCGACACGTCGGCATAGATCTTGGGGAAGAACGCTACCTCCACCCCACCGGTGAGGTCCTCCAGGGTGGCCGACGCCCACGGGTCGCCCTTCTTGGTCAGCCGACGAGACAGCCCGGTAATGATCCCGCCGACCGTCACCGTCGCCCGGTCCGGCACGGTGCCATCCAGGATGTCCGGGATAGAGGTATCGCTCTGGGCGGACAGCAGGTGCTCCACCCCCGCCAGCGGGTGCCCGGAGACGTACAGGCCCAACATCTCCCGCTCGAAGGCAAGCAGCAGCTTGGAATCCCACTCGGTGTCCGGGACGGTGATGGCGAACGCGTCGCCCACCTCCTCGGCGCTCATCTCGCCGAACAGATCGAACTGGCCGGCCGCCTCGGCCCGCTTGACGCTCAGCACCGAGTCGATCGCCTCGGCGTGGATCATCAACAGGCCCTTGCGGGGGTGGTTCAGCGAGTCGAAAGCGCCCGCCTTGATCAGCGACTCCACGACCTTCTTGTTGCACACCACCGCCTCGACCTTGCCCAGGAAGTCGGCGAAATCGGTGTAGGCGCCCTTATCTCGGCGGCAGCGGATGATCGACTCCACTACCCCGGTGCCGACGTTGCGGATCGCCGAGAGTCCGAACCGGATGTCGTTGCCGACGGTGGCGAAGTTCCGCTCGGAGGCGTTGACGTCCGGCGGCAGCACCGTGATGCCCATCGACCGGCACTCGGCCAGGTAGATGGCCATCTTGTCCTTGTCGTCGCCGACCGAGGTCAGCAGCGCGGCCATGTACTCGGCCGGGAAGTTCGCCTTCAGGTAGGCCGTCCAGTAGGACACCAGCCCGTAGCCCGCCGTGTGCGACTTGTTGAACCCGTAATCGCAGAACGGCAGCAGGGTGTTCCACAGCGCGTCGATGGCGCCCTGGGAGAACCCATTGGTGCGCATGCCGCCGGTGAAGTTCTCCAGCTGGGCGTCCAGCTCGGCCTTCTTCTTCTTGCCCATCGCGCGGCGCAGCAGGTCGGCCTGGCCCAGGGTGTAGCCGGCGACCTTGCGCGCGATGGCCTGCACCTGCTCCTGGTAGACGACCAAACCGTAGGTCTCGTCCAGGATCTCGGCCAGCGGCGCCGCCAGCTCGGGGTGAATCGGCACCACGGGCCGCCGGTTGTTCTTGCGCTCGGCGTATTCGATGTGGGCGTTGGCGGCCATCGGACCGGGCCGGTACAGGGCCAGTACGGCGGCGATGTCGCCGAACGCGGTGGGGGCCATCTGCCGCAGCAGCGCCCGCATCGGTCCCCCGTCGAGCTGGAACACCCCGAGAGTGTCGCCGCGGGCCAATAGCTGGTAGGTGGGTCCGTCGTCCAGCGCGAGGGACGCCAGATCCACCGTCACCCCTCGGTTGGCCTTGATGTTTTCGATGGCGTCGTCGATCACCGTCAGGTTGCGCAGGCCCAGGAAATCCATCTTGAGCAGGCCGAGCGTCTCGCAGGTCGGGTAGTCGAACTGCGTGATGATGGCGCCGTCCTGTGGGCGCCTCATGATCGGAATGTGATCGAGCAGTGGCGCGGAGGACATGATCACGGCGCAGGCATGCACGCCCCACTGCCGCTTCAGCCCCTCCAGGCCCCGGGCCGTCTCGTAGACCCGCTTGACCTCCGGGTCGGACTCCACCAGCGCGCGGAACTCGTTGCCCTCGGCGTACCGCTCGTGACTGGAGTCGAAGATCTTGGCCAGCGGCACATCCTTGGCCATCACCGGCGGCGGCAGCGCCTTGGTGACCCGGTCCCCCATCGCGAACGGATAGCCCAACACCCGGGAGGCGTCCTTGAGGGCCTGCTTGGTCTTGATGGTGCCGTAGGTAACGACTTGGCAGACCTTGTCCTCGCCGTACTTATCGGTGACGTAGCGCATGACGTCGCCCCGCCGGCGTTCATCGAAGTCGATGTCGATGTCGGGCATGGACACCCGGTCGGGGTTGAGGAACCGCTCGAACAGCAGGCTGTGCTCCAGCGGGTCCAATTCGGTGATCCGCATCGCGTAGGCGACCAGGGATCCGGTAGCGGATCCGCGCCCCGGGCCGACCCGGATGCCGTGCTCCTTGGCCCATCCGATCAGGTCCGCGGTGACGAGGAAGTAGCCCGGGAACCCCATCTTGAGGATCATCGCGACCTCGTAGTCCGCGCGTTCGCGGACCTCGGTCGGGATGCCATCCGGATAGCGGAACGCTAGCCCGCGCTCCACCTCCTTGACGAACCAGCTCTCCTCGGTCTCCCCCTCGGGAACGTCGAAGCGGGGCATCAGGTTGGCGCTCTCATCGAAGGCCACCCGGCAGCGCTCGGCGATCAGCAGCGTGTTATCGCATGCCTCACGTAGCGAGTACTTCTCGTCCCAGGTCGCCCGCATCTCGGCGGGGCTCTTCACGTAGTACTCGTGGCCGTCCAGCTTGAAGCGCTTCGGGTCGTCCATGGTGGAGCCCGACTGCACGGCCAGCAGCGCCTCGTGCGCCGCCGCGTCGGCCTCGCGGGTGTAGTGCAGGTCGTTGGTGGCCACCAGCGGCAGCCCGAGATCCTTGGCGATGCGCAGCAGCCCGTCCCGGACCCGCTGCTCCAGCTTCAGGCCGTGGTCCATCAGTTCGACGAAGAAGTTGCCCTCACCGAAGATGTCCCGGAACTCCGCGGCCGACGCGACGGCCTTGCCGTAGTCCCCGAGCCGCAGCCAGGTCTGCACCTCCCCGGACGGGCAGCCGGTGGTGGCGATCATCCCGGCGGCGTATTCGGAGAGCAGTTCCCGGTCGGCGCGAGGCTTGTAGAAAAAGCCCTCCGTGGAGGAGCGGGACGCCAGCCGGAACAGGTTGTGCATGCCCTGCGTGGTCTCGGACAGCAGCGTCATGTGGGTGTAGGCGCCACCGCCGGAGACGTCGTCCTCCCCGCCGTCCGCCCAGCGCACCGGCTTGCGGTCGAACCGGGACGTACCGGGGGTGAGGTAGGCCTCCATGCCGATGATCGGCGTGATGCCGGCGGCCTTGGCCTGCTTGTAGAAATCGTGCGCGCCGAACACGTTGCCGTGATCGGTCATGGCGATGGCCGACATGCCCAGTTCGGCGGTGCGGGCCATCAGGTCGCCGATGCGGGCGGCCCCGTCCAGCATCGAGTACTCGGTGTGCACGTGCAGGTGGACGAAGGAGTCCTGCGAGGAGCTTCCCGACACGTGCGCCCCTTCTCCCCAGTTCCCGGCTCTATCGAATTCCGGCAGGGGCCGATCTCGATGCCCGCACGGAGCTGCCGGCCGCGGCCGGAACCCCGTGAGGACTCTAGTTCTAGCACGGGGGACGGACGGTCCAGGGATGCCTCGCGGGGCCGTCCGCGACGCCACGCGGATACACCGAAGACACACCGAAGACACGCCGACCGGCACACCGCAGCACGCCGGTCACGTCACCGCCCCCTAGCTCAGCTCAGGGCGCTCACGAAGGCCGGCGCGTTCGGGCTGCCGACGCCGGTGACGTCGTCCCAGCCGGTACCGGTGGCCAGCGAGCTGTCCTGGTTGAAGGTCACGTTGAACAGGGTGCCGCTGTACCGGCTGCCGTAGAACAGCGCCATGGAGTTCGGGTCGTCGGGCACCGGGTTACCGGCGCCGGCTGGCGGTGCGGTGACATCGTGCAGCGCCACACCGGGCAGGCCGTACAGGTACTGAGAGGCCAGGCCCATCGGTGCAACCCCGGCCTCGGCCCTGGCCTGGTCGACCAACGCCGAGATGCCGGCGAACAGCGGCGACGCGAGACTGGTGCCGCCGTACGGCTCGACCTCGGGGGACGTGTCGCCGGCCGACAGATCGGTGATGTAGACGTTCATGCCGGTGTACGGATCGGCCAGCATCGAGACGTCCGGCACCGCGCGGTGGGTGCCGACCACGCCGAATCCGGCCGCGGTATCGGAGCCGATCGCGGCGGATTGCCAGGGCTGCGCGGCGAAGTTTGCGCTCAGCCCGCCGCCGGCGCCGCCCTGGAAGCCGAGGTCGGCTGCCGTGGTGGCGTCGTAGGTCGTGCAGTCCTTCAAGCCGGTGCTCGGGTCCGTCACCGACGTCGCGCAGGAGGCCAACCTGGACAGCTCGTTGCCCCACCCGGTCTCGAAGGCGTAGCCGTTGTCGCCGTTCAAGAACAGGCTGGTGCCGCCGACCGCCGTCACCCACGGCGAACTGGCCGGGTAGTCCACGCTCGCAACGCCGGTGTTGGCCAACTCGTCGCCATTGTCGCCGGAGGAGAAGTCCAGCCCAATGCCCTCGGCTGCCGCCTGCATGAAGATCCGCTCATCGCGGCTGGCCTGCCCGGGTGCCGCCAGGTCGGTGGACAACCCCCAGCTGTTGGTGACGATGGTGGCCACGTGGTGCACGACGATCCAGTTGATGGTCTGGTCCAGATCGGCGTAGTTGTTCGGGGCCGCCATCAGCACGATCTTGGCGCCCGGTGCCATCGCGTGCACGGCCTCGACGTCCAGCGTCACCTCGGCCTGCCAGCCAATCGGGTCTTGGGCCGGGGACTCCTTCTTGTTGACCGTGCCCAGCGGCGAGATCACCTGGAAGTTCGAGGAGTTCAGTGCCGGCAGGCCGGAGGCAGCCGAGAAGGCGTTGGCGTCCTGCAGGATGGTCGGGCTGCCGTAGGCGTCCACGATCGCCACCGTCTGGCCGGATCCGTCGATCCCGCTGTCGATGACCTGATCGACGCCGTAGGCCTTCTGCAGTTGGTCGCCGTCATAGCCGCAAGGAATGAATCCGGTGAAGGTCTGCGAGGAGTTGTCCGTGAAGTCCAGCGTCTTCGTCGTGTTCATGTCGCCGCACAGCACGTCGTACACCACGGCGGTCTTCGGCCCGGAGCCGGCAGCGCGGGCGATGTCCGGCCGGTAGGCGGCGGCACTGTTGAGGCCGGAGATGAAGGCGATGTTCCCGCCGCCGGCGGTGGAGACGGTGGGATCGGATGCGTTCGCCTGGTAGGTCTTGCCGCGGTAGCGGTAGTTGTTGATCGCGACATGGAAGGCCTTCTGCACCGTCGCGACCGACCCGCTGGCGTGGACGTAGAAGTTGTTGTCCGCGACCGCGCCGACCGTCAGGCCCCGCGCCCGCAGGTAGTTGGACACCGCCCGCACCTGCTGGTCCGTCGGCGAATACGCCGCGTCGAACTGCGCCTGGTTGAGCCAGGAGTGATAGTTCCGGCTGCCCTGGGTGTACTGCGCGCGCAGCTGCCGCTTCAGCTGGCCCTCGTTGCGCAACCGCAACCAGACCGTCAGGTCCAGTCGTTCGCCGGAGTCCGCCGGGCCCAGCCGCTGAGCGACCGCTACCCAGCCGGGAGTATTGCCCGACACGGCGCTGGTGCGGCCCGCCGGCTGGGCGGAGGCCGCCGGAGCGACGGCCAGCAGGACCGTTGCTGCGGCCGTGCATGCGGTAGCGAGTAGGGCGATTCGTGGGGTGATACGTGAGCGTTTCACGTGCGTTGCGTCCGTCGGGTGGGCGGGCGCACCTCCCTTCGAGACGGAGTGTTGGACGGATCTGTCCACGGCGGATCGTAGGCCCGCCTCGGCCGCTCGGCCACTACCAGATTTCTGTGGATTCCGTTGGGGCACCGCCGTCCTCCGCCCACACCGCTCGAACCGGGACACATCGCCGGTCGCATGCCGAAGCGGCCACGCTCCGGGTAGCGTTTGCGCTGTGACGATCCCCGATCTTCCGGCCGACCGACCGATCCCGGACACCGATGATCTGCGGCTGCTGGCCGAGCTGATCAACAACGCCTACATCCCGCTGGCGAACGCGGCATGGAACGCGCGGATGAGCCAGGCGGAGGCGGCACTCCGGCTGGTGTCGATGGCCGAGCGTGGACTGCCGCTGCGCCTGGTGGCCGACGGCGACCGGCAGCAGCTGTGGCACATCGCGCAGTCCGGTCCGGCGACGAGCGGGGTCCCGCTGACGAGCCATCAACCGGCGCCCGCTACGGGCGCCCCGCCGGTGCCGGGGCCTGCCGAGGCATCGATGTCCGGCCCGCAGCCGCCGGTGGCCGTCCAGCTGACGACGGCGCCGCCGGTGCCGGTCGTCGCGCCGCCGGGCATGCCGGCGCCGGCATCGTCACCCACCGGAGCCGCTGCGACGCCGGGGGTACCGGCACCGGTGCTGTTGCCGCCGGCCTCGCCGGTGCCCCCGCACGAACAGGCGATTGCCGGTGCGGTGCCGCTGGGTCAGCCCCCGTTCGGACAGCCGGAGGCGCCGGCGTCCGGGCCGGTGCCGGCCGCCGAACCGGCTCCCGACGCCCCTCCGGTCGGCAGCCCCGCGCCAGACACCGCAGAACCCGGCGGTGCGCCGGACGCAGGCTCGGCCTGGGGACCGGCTGGCAGCTCGTCCTGGGCGCGCGTCGACGAGGCGCCGGCGGTGCCTGCCGAACCCCCAGCACCACCCGAAACCGCAGCACCGGCCAATCCGCCGTCATCGGCGAGTCCCGTGACACCGGGGCCACCGCGCTGGGAACCGCAGCATGTCACCGGACCGGGCGGCGAGCAGCTGACCGTGACGGTCCTGGCGGTCCTCGACCCGGGCGACGCGGTGCTCACCGACGCCGGATACCGGATGGAACCCGGCCAGCGCGCGGTGCTGGTGCACAGCTCGGTGCAGAATGCCGGCCAGGCGCACTACTACCCGGTGGGCGACGCCAACCTGGTGCTGGAGACCGACGCGCACGTGCTGCTGGGCCGGGCCAACGTCGCCGTCGCCACGCATCCGGCCTTCGGGGTAGGTGTCGCCCCCGGCCGCACGGCCGACGGCTGGTCGGTGTTCCTGATCCCGTCCGAAACGGTGCTGGCCGGACTCAAATGGTGCATCCGGCCGGACATCCCGCAGACCATCGTCGGCTGGCCGATCGCGCCCTGATCCCGCGGGGGCCAGGCCGACGTTCCCCCGGCGAGCGCGCGTCACGAGCGGATGGGCCGCCCGGTCTCTCGCCAGGTGTACAGATCGCGCAGTAGCGCAATCTCGGCGCCGTGATGAATGAGCTCGCGATGGATGTGCAGCACCAGCGCCGCTATGCTGCTGTTCTCGAATCCCGGCTCTCGACAGTTTTCCGCCAGCTCGTCACCGGTCAGCGCCGTGATACCTGCCACCCAGGTCGCATACTCCTGATCCAGCCTGCGCAGCGCGTCGACGGCCCCGACTGGGAAGACGTAGGTGTCGAAGTCGACCTGCGGTCCTCCGAAATAGCGCGCGTTACGCCACCCGAGGACGCCCACCAGGATGTGCCCGATGCGCCACGCGATGGTGGTCACCGGCGCCGGTATGGGTGCCGGGTAGGCATAGTCGATGACGTAGTCGCCGCCGCCCGCCGCCGTCGGGGTGGTCGCCTCGGCACGTGGGCGGACACTCCAGCAGCCCGGCACCGGTTCCCAGAAGTACTCCTCGTCGGTCAGCCCCTCCAGCCGGGGCCGCAATTGCGCCCGCCAATGCCAGGTGATCTGCTCGGCCAGTTCCCGACCCCAGTCCATGCCAGTCTCCTTCCGGTTACCCGGTGGCGCGCAACAGGTCCAGGGCGTGGGCCAGGTCGTCCGGGTACTCGCTGGTGAACGTCACCGACCGGCCGTCCGCAGGATGCGCGAAGCTCAGCGACCGGGCGTGCAGCCACTGCCGGGACAGCGATAGCCGCTGTGCCAGGGCCGGGTCGGCACCGTAGGTTCGGTCGCCCACCAGGGGGTGACGCACCGCCGCGAAGTGCACCCGGATCTGGTGGGTCCGTCCCGTCTCCAGGTGCACCCGCAGCAACGTCGCAGCCGGGAACGCCTCGATCGTCTCGTAGTGCGTGATGCTGTCCCGACCGCCGGCCACCACGGCGAACTTGTAGTCCGCCTTGGGGTGTCGCCCGATCGGCGCGTCGATCGTGCCGGATGTGGGGTCCGGGTGCCCCTGCGCGATCGCGTGATAGACCTTGTCCACGGTGCGCTGCCGGAACGCGTCCTTGAGCACCGTGTAGGCGTGCTCGCTGCGCGCCAGCACCATCACCCCGGTGGTGCCGACATCCAGCCGGTGCACGATGCCTTGCCGTTCCGCCGCACCGGACGTGGTCAGGGTGATGCCGGCCGCCGCCAGCCCGCCGAGCACCGTCGGGCCGGTCCAGCCCGGGCTGGGGTGGGCGGCCACCCCGACCGGTTTATCCACCACCACGATGTCGGCGTCGGTGTACAGCACCCGCAGACCGTCGACCGGCAGGGCGGTGACCGTGGGCGCGGCGGGCGGGTCGGGCAGGGTGAGTTCCAGCCAGCTGCCGGAATCCAGCGGTGACGAACGTCCGAGCGGCAGCCCGTCCACGGTGACCTCGCCGGCGTCGAGCATGCCGGCCACTCTGGTCCGGCTCAGGCCCAGCAGCCGGGCCAGCCCGGCATCCGCGCGCAGCCCGGCCAGGCCGTCGGGCACCGGAAGGCGGCGGAACTCACCCATCGGTCCGGCGGTCCCCGGGGTCGTTCCCGCCGGTCCCGTCACCGGCCTCGCCCGCATCTGCACCGTCACCGCCGGCGATCCCGGTCACCCCGTCACCGACTCCGCCTCCACCGGTCTCGTCACCGTCTGGATCCCCACCGGTCCCGTCACCGTCTCGACCCGCATCGGTCCCGGCACCGGCCGTGTCTCCACCGTCTGGCTGCGTCGCCGCCGTCCTGGCGCCCTTGCCGCGGTGCCGCCCGCCGTCGAAGTCGTAGCCCAGCAGCGCGATCAATACCAGCATGACGCCGCCGATGGTGATCGCCGAGTCCGCAGCGTTGAATGCCGGGAAGCGCTGCGCATCCGGCGCGAACACCGAAATGAAGTCGACCACGTGGCCCTGGAGGAATCCGGGCGCTCTGAACACCCGGTCGGTGAGGTTGCCCAACGCCCCGCCCAGCACCAACCCCAGGCACACGGCCCACGGTGTGGAGCGCAGCCGAGGCGCCATCCGCACGATGAAGGCGACGACCGCGAATGCGATGATCGCCAGCACCCAGGTCATCCCGGTCGCCATCGAGAACGCCGCCCCGGCATTGCGGATCTGGGTCAGATAGACCAGGCCGCCGAGGATTCGGATGTTCTCCCCCGGGTCGATGGTCGCCACCACGACCGCCTTGGTGATCACGTCGACGATCAACACGGCGACGGCGATACCGATCAGCAGCAACGCCCGCCACCACGCCACCCGCCCGGCCGGGGCGGGGGTGTCCGGCGGCGCCCCGGGCGCGTCCGGGTCCCGCGGGGCGCCGACTGGGTCGGTGGGCTGGTGCGTCGTCACCGGTCCAGTCTTGCAAACTCACCCGGGCTCGCCGGACCGCCGCCCGTCCCGCGTCGCCGATCGCCCGGCAAACCAGTCGGCCAGCGCCCCGCCCCTGGCCACCGCCCGCAGCCGCCGCTCGGTCGCCGCCCGCACCCGCTCCGGAGTGACGATCAGCAGCTGGTCGCCGGCCTGCAGCCGGGTCGTCCGGTCGATCGTGACGCCCGCTCCGGCCCGCAGCACCAGCGCCACCACTGACCCGGCAGGCAGCCGCAGCTCGGTCAGGTACACCCCATGCATCCGCGACCCGTCCGGGATGCGCACCTGCAACACATGCGCGCCCATCTCCTCCAGCGGTGCGACGTCGATGTGCACCTCCTCGGCCTCGCCGCCGTCCCCCACCACCCTCAGGGCGCGCGCCACCGCGGGCAGCGAGGTGCCTTGCAGCAACGTGTAGATCACCACGGCGACCACGATCACGGCCACCAGCTCCGCGCTGTGCGCCTGGCCCAGGGTGAGCGGGATCAGCGCCAGCACGATGGGCACCGCGCCGCGCAGCCCCGAATAGGACAGGAAGACCTGCTCGCGCCACGGTAATCGGAATGGCAGCGCCGCCGCGATCACCGACAGCGGGCGGGCCAACACCAGCACCATCAGACCGATCAGCACGCCGGGCACCAGGGCGGCGGGCAGCTTGGTCGGGTCGACGTACAGGCCGAGCAGCACGAACAGCCCGATCTGCGCCACCCAGCCCAGTCCCTCGGCGAACGACAGCGTCGAGGCCCGCTGCGGCAGCGCGCTGTTGCCCAGCACCAGCGCGGCCAGGTAGGTGGCCAGAAACCCGGAGGAGTGCGCGAACTGCGCCACCGCGTAGGCGCCGCCGGCGACCGCGATGGTGGCCAGCGGGTACAGGCCGTTGGCGGGCAGGGCACCGCGGCGCAGCCACCAAGATCCGGCGAAGCCCAGTGCCAGGCCGACCGCCGCGCCGGCGATCAGCTCGTAGACCACCAACAGCGGGTCGGTCCAGCTGATCTCGCCGCCGCCTGCGAACAGCAGCACCGCGATCACCACGGGAGCGTCGTTCAGGCCGGACTCCAACTCCAGCGCGGCGGCCAGCCGGGGCCGAACCCCCACCCCGCGCAACACCGAGAACACCGCGGCCACGTCGGTACTGGACAACACCGCACCCCAGGTGAGCGAGGTGCGCCAGTCGAAGCCCATCAGCAGGTGCACCCCGGTCCCGGCCACCGCGATGGACACCGCCACGGACACCGTCGCCAGGCACGCCCCCAGCCCCAGCGCCGGCCGCACGGTGGCCCACCGGGTGGTCAGGCCACCCTCGGTGAGGATGAACACCAGCGCCGCGAGGCCGAGATGCTCGGTCAGCAGGGTGTTGGAAAAGTCGATGCCGAACCCGGCGTTGCCCAGCAGCATGCCGATGCCCAGGTACAGCAGCAGGGTGGGCAATCCGAACCGGCGCGAAACCCGGACGGCGACCACGGCCAGGATCAGTACCAGGGCGGACAGACCGAAGGCGGCGGGGAGTCGGACGTCCACCTCATCACCCCCGCGGGTCGTTGGTCCGGTCGGTCAGCTGCTGGTTCGGGCGACCGCGGTTCGGTGCCGCCCGGCACCCATCCCCAGCGCGGCCAGCAGCTCCAGCGTCATGGTGGACCGGTTGAAGGTATAGAAGTGCAGCGACGGGACGCCCAGGTCCAGCAGCTCGCGGCACATCGCCAGGGCGTGCCGCAGGCCGATCGCGCGGCCGGCTGCCGGATCGCCCTCGACGGTGCGCAGCCGGTCCGCCAGCTCGGGCGGCACCGGCTGCCCGGACAGCCGGCAGATCCGGGCCAGCCGCGCGGAACTCGTCACCGGCATGATGCCCGGGATGATCGGGACCGACACGCCGGCGGCGGCCACGCGGTCCCGCAGCGCGACATAGTCGGCGGCCGAGAACAGCATCTGGGTGATCACGAAATCCGCGCCCGCGGCGACCTTGCCGGCCAGATACCGGGTGTCGCTGGCCAGGTCCGGCGACTGCGGGTGCCCGGTCGGGTAGGCGGCCACACCGACGCAAAACGAACCGAGCGAGCGGGTCAGCGACACCAGCTCGTCGGCGTGCTGCAGGCCACCGGGTGTGGCCACCCAGGGGGCCAACGGGTCGGTCCCCGGTGGATCGCCGCGCAGCGCCAGAATGTTGCGGATGCCGGCTGCGGCGTAGGAGCCGATCACCTGGCGCAACTCGGCGACGGTGTGCCCGACCGCGGTCAGGTGCGCGACCGGCAACAGGGTGGTCTGCGCGGCGATCCGCTCGGTGACCCTGATGGTGCGATCCCGGTGCGAGCCTCCCGCCCCGTAGGTGACGGACACGAATGCCGGGCGGTGCGCCTCCAACCGACGGATCGCATGCCACAGCGCGGATTCCTCGTCACCGTCGCGGGGCGGGAAGAACTCGACCGAGAAGTGCGGTCCCGAGGTGGCCAGCTGCTCGCGCACGGTCACCATGGCCGAATCCTATCGGCCGCAAGGGGGCTGCCCGGACGGCCGGCGGGTGCGGGCCGGGCGGCGGTGACAGGCCGGGCAGCGGTGACGGCGGCGGCGATGAGGACCGATGCTCTGCTGTCTCGAGCTGTCTCGAGCTGTCTCGAGCTGTCTCGAGCTGTCTCGAGCTGTCTCGAGCTGT